>Ga0208879_1000368_pt1 | contig 46612 bp, 31 predicted proteins | sample Knorr_S15_td_Bot_FD_185605 | JGI IMG/M metagenome (GOLD analysis project Ga0208879, IMG submission 185605) | Marine microbial communities from Southern Atlantic Ocean transect - Knorr_S15_td_Bottom_ad_5009_LV_A (SPAdes) (version 2) | ecosystem: Environmental > Aquatic > Marine > Oceanic | place... | reverse complement strand
CAAAGATGGCTGATTGGCGAACCGATTTTCTTTGTGAGTTTCTTGCCGTTCCTCGAACCATCCCCCGCTGGGAAGGCGTCCGCGATACTGATTGGGTCTACGCCCGCTACTTCGTCGATGGACCCGACAAACCTCCGTTTGAATTTCTCCACGACCTGAAGAACGATCCCGATCAACTCACCAACCTAGCGTTGAATGAGAAACACTTATCCGCATTGAACCGGATGCGTACCCGCTGCGATCAGCTAATTGCCGACGCGAACCCGTCCACGAAAACCAAGATAAACCCATAACCAAATAATAGGGCAACCGATGAACATCAACCGACGAAAGTTTTTACTGATTTTGACTGCGTGTATGGTGTTTGCTTGCCAACCTGTACGGGGAGCACACCCGGACATTGTCTTTATCGTCGTGGACGATCTGAATGACTGGCTGGGTTGCCTCGACGGGCATCCCGACGCCAAGTCTCCGAACATCGATGCCCTCGCCGCCAGCGGCATGCTCTTCACGCAGGCCTACTGTAACTCCCCGCAGTGCCGCCCCTCGCGGACCAGCTTCAATTACGGCGTCTACCCGTTCAAGACAGGCACCTATTTCAATGCCAAGAGTCCCAATGAAACCAAAATCACAACACCCAGCATGCAGCAGTTTTTCATGGAAAGCGGTTACCGCGTCGCGAGCGGAGGCAAAGTCTTCCACGGTCATCCGGGAAGAATCGGCGATGCCCTGCTCCCCAGGCCACGCGATCCCCGACCCCCGCAGGGCGAAAACAACTTTAATGCCATGCGAGCACCCAATGACGGCTACGCCCTCAACGTCGCCGACGAAGAGATGGGCGACTACAAAGTCGCAAGCTGGGCCATCGAGCAGTGGCAGCAAGTCACCGAAAAACCCCTCTTCATGTCTGTCGGCTTCTACCGCCCGCATCGCCCCTTGCATGTACCGAAACCTTGGTTTGATCAATTCCCATTGGAATCGATTCGCCGCCCCGCCGAACCTGACGGTGTGGATGACTGGGACGACCTGCCGGAGTTTGCTCGGCGTCTCGCCCGCACGCACGCTCATAAACCTCTCCACAAGGGTTTAAGCGATCACGAATACATTGTCGACGACGATCAGTGGGATGCGACAATCCGCGCCTATCAAGCGTCCATCGCATTTGTTGATCGTCAGATTGGTCGGTTTCTCGACAGCCTCAAAGAGAACCCTCGCGGGCGTGAAACCTTCGTCGTGCTGGTAAGCGATCACGGTTGGCACCTAGGCGAGAAAAAACACTGGTGCAAGGGCGCCATCTGGGAACAGACCACCCACATTCCCTTCATCGTTCGGGGTCCGGGAATCCAAAACGGTTCAACCTGCACGCAACCCGTTAGTCTGATTGATGTTTATCCATCGCTGGTAGATTTTGCGGAGTTAAAAATCCCAAACTGGCTCGACGGCACATCCATCAAGCCGCAACTCGTTGATCCGACCTCGCCACGTGCTGCTGCAATTTCATCTTATGGTGAAGGGAACACCTCGATTCGCACCGAGCGGTGGCGTTACATCCGTTACGAAGACGGTTCCGAAGAACTCTATGATCACCGAGTCGATCCTGACGAATGGACCAATCTAGCAGGCAAGCCTAAACACGCAAAGACAAAGAAGCTGTTAGCACAAATGATCCCAGCAACGCAACATCCGGGGATCAAAGTGCAGAGCTGGTTCGATAAGTTTCAAAAGTGATCTGCCCTGCTGCTATTTCCACCCTACTCTCGTACCGTGAGTGTTACATTCACAGCAGTAACCACGGTATGATCTGGTTTGCTGTCTAGGGCGCCAGTCGCTTCGAGGCTAATGGTGTATTGCCCTGGTGGAAGCGAAGCCGGAATGGTAAATGGAATTTCAAGGAATCGTTCACCTTGCGCGAATGCCAGATTCTTTTGAAACATCGCACTGATCGCTCTGTTCGTCGCTGTCACCTTTAATGTCATCGCATTCAACATATTGCTAGTGCGTTGCATGTTCAATTTGATAGTCAGCTGCTCGCCAGAACGTCCTGACAGCTTCCCGCTACGATCATAGATTTTGGTTACCGTGGGCATTGTACGAATCATGTTTCGTTTTTCACTCACGACCATGACGTGTTGCCGTTGGCCATGCGAATCCACAAAAGTGGCATACGCCTGTGTGTAGAGTTGCGACTGGCTTTGAATATTAATATGCATCGTTTCTGGCAAATAGATGGGCATCATGAAATTCGATGTTTCGGGTGCGATCGTTGTTGTCAGGAACTGAATTCCGTCCAAATCTCGGTTTTGCCTGTCGCAGGTCTGAATAATAACGGGCTCCTTGAATCCATCCAGACGTTCCAAGGTCATAAGATATGGATAAATCGTACCGCGATGAGCATATTGGTAAGCCTCTTCACAATAAAGACGGAAGATAGGTTTGTGAGCAACCGCAACCGCAATGAAATCTCGATAGGACGAACCCACAGCCCGCTGAAAGCTGTCATTGCCCCGATGCAGAGCAAGTAACGTACGAGATACGGGCTGGTCATTGATGACAGCTTCTCCAAAGATCTGAAGTTCGTGGCGCATGCTCGGTTCGTTTTCCGGAAGTGTTAGTTTTAGCTTTGTATCAGGTTTGCCTTGGGCGATAATATCATTTTCAATGGAGATTCCCTCAGGAAGCCCGGACAATCTGAGTTTGATTTCACCTTGAAAACCACCCTGTCTGTTAGCTGTTATCGGGATTTCAAGTGTCTGGCCCTGAATGATGGTAATGCAATCGCGTTGAGACTCGAGCGAAAAGTCGGGGCTCGCAGTTGATATTTCAAGCTGGTAACTCGCCTGTCGATGGGCCGACTTGACGCCTCCAAGGCTTTGTACGTCAACAAGATACTCGCCAAGTTTCGGATTGGCCAAATGATGATAGGCCTGCAGTGTTGCATTTGTTGACTCAAGTTTAGTTCTGGTTACGGTTTTTCCAGAAGAATCCGTAATCGTGACAATGATTAGCGAGGCGGCACTGGAATGAGACGGCGCATATACGCGAATATCGATAGGTGCTTTTTCTGTCACGGTGAGCCTGAATCGATCATGTGAGAAGGGAGGCAGGATGCTGTTTACCGTCTGGCCAACCGTGACGGGTAATTCCGTTCGTTGCGGATCGATGTGGGGCGTAAGCACAGAAGCAGTGGGATTTAATATTCTCAATCGGGGGCGATTCGCGAATGCTTCGTCCTCCCACGTCGCATAACTACCAGGATCACCCTCCAGAGTGATTTCGCGTTCCACAGTAACGGTTCCACCGACACCATCCATGATCAGGAATCTGAAATTTGTTGCAACGCCGGCAGGTGCACCAATTGGGAAAACGTAGGGTGCAACGGGTTTACGAGTCAGGTTCATACGATAGACATGCGACGTCGATCCATGGAATGAGACGTTTCCAACCTGAATAAAATACATGCCGGCTGCTGGTGTTTTAAACGCGAAAAGAGGATCATCTCCTATGGCGTCTTCCTGATAGCTTTGTTGCTTGCCCAAGGCATCAAAAATTGCGATTGTCGGTTCCAGCTTCGATCCGAGACGTCTTGCCAGTACTTCCCCATAAATAATTTCATCCGTTTGCAGTTGCACAGCATAGTAGTCCAGATCACGCTCGCCGTGAATCTGTCCGTTTACGGTAACGGGAATTTTGATTGCATGAGCAGTACTGAGACTGGAGTTCGATTCCTTCTCAATAAATTCGGGCAAGTTCCCAATCACAAACGGCAACGATCCGCTACTGCCGCCGGAAGCACAAAACGTATCCCATGAAGCAACGCCCAAGGGTGCGTCTGGTTCAACACTGACTTGCGATGACCACTGCCGCGGATAATTGATCGGGATTTCCGTTGGATCCCGTCTGGGGGAAGGTTGACCCGGGTCAAAGACTTCTGTGGATAACATTTTGTCCCCGTTAACACCGTCGCCGCGAATGAAAAACTGTGTATTTGGAGGACTCTGTTCAAGTCCGATGCGGACGTTTATCGTTGTGCCGCGTCGGGCTCCGGACGGGAAAAGATGAACGCTGTCAGGATTTTTCGTCGGGACGGGTTGAGCAAACAGCGTCGTGACTGACGTTGACAGCACAAGTGAAGTTATAACAAATGCCTTGACTCGGTATATGAACATGGCCGCTACCGCTTCTGGGGAAAATAAATATTTAAGCGAATAATTCACGCACCACGTGCCCATCATCAACTGCGTGGACAGGACGTCCGAGCGGCGTGTGGAGTACCTTCTTATGATCAATTCCTAGTCCATAAAGAACGGTAGCCACCATGTCCTGAGGAGTAATGGGGCGTTCAGTCACTTCGGCACCTTGCTTGTCCGTAGCGCCAATAACCTGTCCACCCTGGACACCCCCACCGGCCATTACGATAGAGAACGCATTGGGCCAGTGATCTCTTCCTGCCAAATCGTTGATACGGGGTGTGCGACCGAATTCCGTAGTCACTACCACAAGTGTTTTTTCCAACATTCCACGTTGTTCGAGATCGGTTAGCAATGCAGGAATTGCCTGATCGAAAGCAGGGCAAAGAAGTTCTTTAAGGCTGTAAGTATTTTTGCGGTGAGTGTCCCAGTGACCATTTTCCACCGCAACAAACCGACTTCCAGCTTCCACCATGCGTCGGGCCAGCAAACAGCACTGCCCAATACTCGTCATTCCGTACGCTTCTCGCAAGGCTTCCGGTTCCCTGCCAATATCAAAGGCTTCACGTGCTTCTCTGGAAGCCATTAACTTGTATGCCTTGTTATAAAAAGTGTCGAATGATTTCACTTGAGCACCCACCCGCTCAACGCCCTGTTCGAATTGGTTGATCTGACGTAATGCCATTTGTCGAAGTTGTCCACGACGCGTGGCAACGCTGGTGGGAAGCGCGATGTCGCGAACGGAAAAGTCCGGTGCCGCTGGGTCGGAGTCTATAACAAATGGCCCATGGGCCGGCCCGAGGAATGAGGGACCGCCACTATTGAGGAAATTAGGTAATGCAATGTAGGGTGGAAGAACTCCTGGATCACCCATATGAGAAACCATGCTTCCAATACATGGGTGCTGGTTATTATTCTGATTGCCATTGAAGTCCCCTGCCCCAGCTTTTTTTCCTGACATCATCACATGGAATCCGCGTCCATGGTCGCTGTCGTCATGCGTCATGCTGCGCAAGATAGCCATTTTGTCGACGACCGTGGCACATCGCGGCAGGACGTCGGAAACTTGAATCCCAGGCACGTTCGTACTGATCTTATGAAAGTCGCCACGTATTTCGGAAGGTGCCTCGGACTTCAGATCCCACATGTCCTGATGAGGCATACCGCCGACGATGAACAGAAAAATACAATTGACATCACTGCGGTCCTGATCCTCGGACGCACAGAGATGCTGCATCCGCAGAATATCAGCCATTCCGAGACCGGCGATGGAGCCCATCCGTATAAAGTCTCGTCGGTTTGCTTTTGGTTGTTGAATCATAATGATAGCTCCCAGACATTCGTCGTGAGGAAAACAGCCATGCTGGTATTCTATTTCATTCTCAATGGAACGTCTGTATCAATCTACTTTTATGCAGTTGTTATTTAACAAACAAAAAGTCATAGGAATTAAGCATGACCCACATAAAGTCCTCGATTCCCTGGCGTCTGTCCTTATCCCGCAGGAGTTGAATGCCGATCCGTAGTTCTTTACTGCTTGGAGGTCGGCCGATGGTCGCCAACGATATTTCATTAATAAGGTCGGCGTTGCTCAGTGAACTTCGGGAGAGCGCCGTGACGCGCCCATCCGGAGCCTGAAGTTTTTGTTCTATTTCCCGGGCATTGAGCAGATGCAAGGCTTGCGCGATAGTGGGATCACCACTGCTGCCGCATTCACAGGGGGATTCCCTTAGACTTCGACCAAAGGTGTCCAGAAAATAGGACGGCAGCTGATTGTCCCAGAGTTCAATCGCCCGTGTACCGTGCGGGTGACCTGCATATTTTTCCGGTGCACCGGTCACATGGCAAATGGCATCCAGCATGACCTCGGCGGGAAGTCGGCGAACTAAATAGTGACTGTATGACTGATTATCTGTGTGGTTCGATTCGCTTGGCGTGCTGGACAATTGAAACGTATGGCTATTGAGGATCTTCCGCATAAGATCTCTAAGATCAAACTCGTTTTCAATAAGCCGTTCCGCTAGATGATCCAGTAATTCAGGATTGGTTGGTGGATTTGTTTCTCGAAAATCATCTTCGGGTTCGACCAGTCCACGCCCCATTAGATGTTTCCAGATGCGGTTGGCAACCAAACGGGCAAAGAATGGATTTTGCGGCGACGTGACCCAGGCGGCCAATTCCGGACGGGGATCGGTAGTGTCGTCGGCAGTCGTGGGTTTACCTGCAAGAGGTTGCGTCTTCACAGATTGATTAATGACGGGAATGGCAATCGACTGATGCCCAGGATGATAGATAAGCTCTCGGTTTTCGTCGAGTTTTACCCGTTGTATGCCGTTAAAAAAACCAGCGAGCCCATAAAAGTCTGCCTGCCCCCATTTCTCAAATGGGTGGTGATGGCACTGAGCGCAATCCATCCGTATCCCTAAGAATGCCTGACTGATTGCTTTCGTCACATCCTCCGGTGTACGTTGACTGCGGTAGAAATTAGCGGGGCCCACGTTCCCAGTATTTCCCGTTGCGATGATAACATCGTACACCCAATCATCGTAGGGTCTGTTCTCCTGTATTTGCTTTCGGATCCAGCGATGAAAAGTGTAAGCACTGCGACCACCGATCGTCTTTGAATTGATCATCATGATGTCCGACCAGCGTTGCGTCCAATAGTTGATGTAATCCTCCGACACCAAAGCCTCTTCGATAGCGGTGGCACGCTTATTGGGCGAATCATTGGCCAGGAATGCCTGCACCCGTCCCGACGTGGGCAGTGTCCCTGTCGTTTTGACAAAGAGCCTCCTAATAAAAGTGGCATCGTCACATTGTTCAGAAGGATTGATCCGCAGTTGTTCCCATTTGTCCCATGCAAGGTTGTCGATTTCGTTTTGATTGGAAAACCATTCGGGACGAATCAGTTTATCTGTTCCTAGTTGGGGTATGACCACACGGGCGACATCCACTTTTCCCATGTAACTGATCGTGATCGCGGCCTCGCCAGTCAATTTTCCGGTCTCAATCACACCCTTTATGTTGCAGTCTGCGATCACTTCCATATTGGTGGTATAGGTAGCTGCGCGGGTGACATCCCTGATACTACCATCACTGTAAGTTGCGACGACACGTAATTGCTGTAACGTCCGGGGAGTCATGCTGCGGGTTTCAGGTGTAACATCAATCTGTGTTACGGTGGGCGTCTCGTTGCTGCCCCATGGTAATCCTTGATTAATCCATTCGCGCAATAACTCCGCATCCTGTGAGTCCACTTTCATGCGGGCGCCGCCGCCGTGTGCCACCAATCCCGTAGCTTTGCTGTAAATCAGACTTTGCTCGATTGCCCCAGGAAAAATTCGCCGCCCTCGACTTTGTCTGGTAAGTGCCTCGAAATCCGTTAGCGGGTCGAAACCGAATACGCTTAACTGAAATCCATTTTGTCCGCCCTGACGGCCATGACACCCTCCACTGTTGCAGTGGCGTTTGGTCAGTAGTGGAATTATATCGACTTCAAAACTGATCGGGGGATACTCGCTATATCCACGAACGATAACTGGGATAGAGGTTGTAAATCCCTTAACGCTTACCTGCAGCGAAGTCTGACCCTCGCGAAGACCTAAAACGAGCGAATCCAATAGAGTAGCAATACCTTCGTCAGCAATACTAATTTGTGCCTGATGCGTTAGGTCGACGGGAGGCTGATCCTCCCTTCGTCCCGTGATGAGTATCTGTGTCTGACGATTTCCCCCCGTGATTACAATCGTCGAAGGTTCAATATCAATAGACTGAAATTCTGCCCCCTGCGCCGATTGGGTAATGACCAGCAGGAGAATACATGCGGCAAGTGAGCGAATGAGGACCATGGATTAATTATAAAATAAACAGTTGTATTATCAATACCCTTCGTACAGAATCGCCGCCGGAAAAGGGTACCGACACTGTAGATTGCAGGGATGAAGTGACTCTGGAGAAGGTACTCCTCATGGTGAACCAAGCGAAACGACTACAGATAGGGACTGTAACTTATCAAGCAATTCGTGCCATGATTTGGTAAATTGGTTGAACGTCGTCTCGAGCTGATATTACAAACCATGCTCCACACATGTTTTTGGAACGCATGAATACCGCAGAATTCATTTTGTCAGATGCAACGCAATGATAGCGAAAACGAAAGCGAAAATTTCAGTGCGGCTGCTATTTCTTCTATCGGTGCTGTCGGCTTTATTGATTTCCGACACGCTGAATGCACAAAGTCCACCGAGCAAATTCGCCGTCATCGGATACCTACCGGAATATCGACTCAATTCGATCAAGCCGGATGCTTTAAACGGAGTAACTGATTTGATCTATTTCGGACTCGTCCCTAATAAAAACGGGCGTCTAGCAGAAACCCCCATACCCCGTACGGCATTAATTAAGCTCCAGTCCATCAAACAACAGTCCGACTGTCGGTTATTACTTTCCGTCGGTGGTTGGGATCGTTCAAACGGATTTGCGGAACTGACCTCGACTGCAGCAACTCGCCAGATTTTTATTCACAACCTCGTTCAGTATTGTCGGCAAAATGGCTTCCATGGAATTGACTACGACTGGGAACATCCAAAAACCAAAATTGAATTATCTAATTACGTCAAACTGATAACGGAAACCAGTAATGCCTGCCATCCACACAGCATAATTGTTACAGTAGCACAGGCCGCATGGCAAAATCTTGGTAAAGATGCCTATCAAGCAGTCGATCGTGTTCACTTAATGACTTATGACCACGAATTTCCACATGCGACCTACGATAAAAGCACCAAGGACATCGAACGGGTGATTGGCTGGGGTTGCGCTCCTGAAAAATTGGCGCTAGGAATACCCTTTTACGGAAGAAACAAAGATCGCAAGGCTCGCACTTACGCAGAAATCACAGGGAATAAACCGGTGGATTCGACCAAAGACCTGATCGCTGGTTTTGCCTTCAATGGTCAGGCGACGGTTGCCAAGAAGGTCCGTTACGCTGCGGAACAAAAGCTCGCGGGCGTGATGATCTGGGAATTAGGACAAGATTCCAGTCGGCCAGAATCAGGATTATTGGAGGCTATTAGGAAACAAGTAAAATCAGCCGCGACTGGGAAATAGTGATCACGGGCTTACGGCGGCGTGACGTCACGTTACTGACCATCGCTGAAACAATAAAGTTATTTATCTGCGGCAGACCCAACGTCCTTGCGGTAAATAAATGAATCCGATGACAACAGCGAAATTACCAGAGACTTCATACTGCCGTTGCTATCGACATACGCCCGATAGGCATCCTGCAGGGTCTTAGCATCGCCCAGTGTTTCGTTGCGACCAAGAAAAAAACGAAATACGTGTCGGACGAATACTTGTTCCACGTGTTCGGAATTCGCCAGTCGTTCGATAAGTTCAAACGGCGTCTTCACCTCCCCGTCCAGTTTGGCAACGCCGCTATTGAGCACGCCGCCGCTAGTTTCCACCGGCCTTTCCAATTCATCAAAGCGATAGCGACCATAATGATCGAATTGTTCGAACGGTAAACCCAGCGGATTCATTTTGCTGTGGCATTTGTAACATTCGCTTACGCGAGTAACGTGCATCCGCTGGCGAAGCGTCCAGGTAGGTTCGTCCGGCAGTTTTGCGTCCACCGTGATGGGAATGTCTGGAATCATGCCGCCCAACAATTTGTAGCGAATCCAGTGACCTCGGCGAATAGGGTCGTTATCAAAATTTGAGGAATGTGCTATGAGCCAAGCAGGATGCGTCAGGACACCCATTCGCTGATCTTTGGGAAAACTCACTGGCCGTGTTGTTTTCTTGAAATCAGGGGGAAGGTTAAAGGTAAGCTGATTGCCCCGTTCTTTATGGCTGTAAAACAAAACATACATGTCGCTGGTGGTCAGCAACGTATGCAATACCTGTTCGTCTTTTTCTAGTACGTGTTGGATGAGGACATCTAGATCGTGTACAAGACCAGGTGCCCAATGCATATGTTTTGGAATCTTATCTTTAAAAATGTCATTAGCTTTTTCGTAATCGAAGTACTCCTGGAAGAACTGGAGTAACCGTTGGGGAGCGTAGCGATTGTCTTGAATGAGACGCTCTGCCTGCACTTGGAGCGTTTCGTTGATGGAGGAATTGCTGGACTCAAATGTCGCTAGCAATTCCCTTTCCGGCGGTCTGTCGGTTATTGCATAGGCCAACGCATGGGCGAGTTCGCGGGAGGAAAGCTGGATCAATCCGTTGGCATCCGGTTTAGCAGATGCACCCTCAAACCGAAAAATAGTTTCCGGTTTGAGAATGATCGAGGCATAGGCAGCTTGCAGTCCATAGGGTTCACCAAGTTGCTTGTCGATGCGATCGAGTAGTGCCAACGATGAGGACAGTTCCTCATCAGAAGGTGTTCTCCGGAGAACATTTTGGTACTGCTGAATCAGCATGCGTTCAATGGCCTCTCGTTTCGTAGCCCCGCGGCCGATGTGCCCCGCGATGGTTTTCTCGGCAACCCCATCTTTGGTCTGATTTTCCGCCGCCGTGATCGCAAGTTCCGTAACCTGTTCCGCCATAATTTCATTGAGCGGATACTTGCCTTTGAAGTCTGTAAAATTCCCGAGCGGTTTATCGAAATCAAATGGATTCGTGGTAAAGTTGAACCTCGAGGCGGCACTGAGTTTACTGCGCAGGGTCTCAGGACTGACACGCCAAATCCGCGCGCCAACGTCGACCGAACGATTACGCTCGCTGGATGAAAACAAAAGTTCATGCGGGACCAAATTTCCATATCCCTCAGCATCTGATTTATCTTCAGGCTGTAGACCATGTTGGGCAAGTGCGGTAGCAATCCATGTTTCGGCCTGACGTGATTCGCCGCGGGTGGGGAAGGCATCTGCCCCAACGAACGGCATTTCATTGAATTGCAGCGATTCAAGCACGCGATACCAAAGCTTAGCTTCATGGACATTTTTGATATTCAGTGTCAGTTTATCAAGTCGCACCTCCCCTTCTGCTTCATCCGCGCCGTGACATTGCAGGCAGTATGTTTTGAGAAAGGTTTTGATGTTTGGTTCAGTCGCGGACGCGTCGTGCACAAAACAACTGACAACGAAGAAAATTGCGCCCAGAGTCCAACGCTTAAAGGGAACGATCATTTGTTTGCCCTCGCAGCTTCTTCCTCGGCTTTTTTCTCGGCGACGAGTTCAGCGTAAGTTCGGGTCAGGCGGTTTCCCTGACGGATAACCAACCGTGCGCCGGCGTAGGGCATTGTCTCGTCCCCATTGTAACCGGTGCGGTAGGCAACATTTAGGTTGCTAACGGGGCTACACCAAGATCCACCTCGCAAAACAGCAATGCCACGGTCGCGCGATGTTTTCAGGTGGTAGTTTACAGATCCAATCTGTTCGGTGTAATAGCCAGCACACAGCTCACTAGCATTTCCAAACATGTCATGTATTCCCCATGTGTTAGGGAGATACCTCCCAATGTGTCTAAAACCGTGCGCATAGCCGTCATTAATTTCCTGATGAGCAAAGATGAAATGGACCTCGTCACGGGCATTGAAGAGACTAAGGTCCGCAAAATTCGCATGCTTCCCAAGTTGGTCGATGGGTGACGGGAGAGATCGGGGCGACCCAGCACGGGCGGCATACTCCCACTCTGCTTCTGTCGGCAAGTCGTAGCTCCACCCAGGGGCTGCGATCATTTTGTGCAGTGGTTCCAGCAACATCTCAACTCGAATTGCGCCAGCCGGGTGCATTGGGTCATTACCGGACTGATTGGAAAAGCCGATATTCATGCGAGCAATATCAAAGCGGGTAAGTTCGAATTTGCTGATCCAGAATCCTTTGTCGATCGTGACGGCTACCGGCTGGGTATCAATAAATTCGGTATCACCCATGGTGTATTTCCCGGGAGGGCACCAGATGAAATTCATCCCATCCGGAGCAATCCATTGATCGCCGGCCGATTCACCTTTGATCAGCCGATTCGCGGGGGAAATGACCGACGCTGGTATTCCATGTAAAACAATCGGTTCTGCTGGTTCCACTGACACATAGGCACTGTTGGAAAAAAATGTGCGCAGATCTGTTTTTGGGTCAATCATCCAACTGGTGAGCATGTTGGCAAGAGAGTCTTCTGCGGAAGCCGATTTGTTAATCACGGCCAAGCCTCCACGATTGGTTCCACCTCTACTGGCAAGTCCGTTCAGAGGGGACCGGAGGAATTTACGTGCATCATCATCCTCGTTGAGAAGATCGAAAAGGATCACATTGAAACGGGCAATATTGTCTTGCTGGAAATTGTCCACCAGGTCGCCTATCACAATCTCTTCACCGGAAAAGTTCCATTTGTCGCCATCTTGTTCCACACGACCACGATAGTAGATTAAGTTGAACGCGTGGTGTGGCGTGTTTAACGTTCCAGCCGTGATGGAACCCTGAGAAATCAGAAAGCCCCGCTTCTGCAATGCGGACTGTAGCTCAATGCTCGTATTGCCGACGAGACAAGCGCGACGGAATTGGCTTGGTTCTTCACCGAGACAGAGGCCGACAACGACTAGGGAGAGCACAAAACCTAAAAAGTATATCAGAAGATGTCGCTGACAAATCACATCGATTCCTTGTTATGCCAAAAGCTCCGGGCAGGGTCCGGTCTGCATTGTTTTTTCATCGAGGTCCGGATCCAAGCGTCCAAAGGTCTCTTGCGGTGCTCCGGCGACATGCAGCAGGGTTGAATAAAAAGAACCAACGGTGCGATGTCCCGGCTTGCCATAACCGGGGTAATTAATATATCGTCCACCCAACTTCAGGCGACCGCCCAGGTCGCCAACCAGCAACATGGGCCACTCCATTGCGGTGGAATGATGCGTGTCCGGTGCGTCGCTCATGTAAACGATAAGTGTATTATCCATCATCGTGCCGTTGCCCTCAGGCATCGATTCCAATCGAGATACCATCTTGGATATTTGAGTCATCACGAAGCCGCGAGATTTCTCATACAAGGGTATCCCGCGTGCATCACGTCGGTTTCCGCCCATATGGCCATACTGATGGTTGGATTCTTCAATGCCAATTCCCAAATAGGGCTGTGCGTTAATTTCTCCGGCAGCACTGGTGATCGTGGCGACATTACTCAAGCCACCAATAAGCGCACAGGATGCGATTTCAAACTGAGCCTCAAGCCGTCTGGTCGCGATGGTTGACGTGAAACGGTCATCGGGACGGGGTGCGGATTTACGAAGTTGATCCTCGGCATCGAGCAACCTGTACTGTCGCTTGGCGAGTGAATCGTAGGCGTCTAGATAAGCCTCCAGTTCAACACCACCAAGAGCGCCTAGTGCTTTTTGCGTGTGTTTTACATCGTCAACCATATAATCCAGTAAATTGCGTTTAAGATGAAAGCGTTTATTTAGATCGCCCGCCGCGGCAACGCTGAAAAACGCGTTATAGGCTTTTTCCGGATTGAGTGCGATGGCAAGGGGTTTGTGTGGTCCGCGGGCTGAAAAGGATAGCGTTGCATTCCTGCCGGCATTAGCTGACATGCCCACCCCTATCCAGGGCAGTATTCCGGGAACGGTCTGACCAAGCTGATAGTCAATCGTGATTCCGAGTGGAGCAGTCGTACTCGCACCGGAAAGCCGAAACTGTCCTAAAGCGCCGCTTGACGTTGAGTGCCCTCCGCCAGTGCACTTGCCCGACAGTCCCTGCAAAACAGTCACACGTTTTTTATGTTTTTCTAGGGGCGCCAGGCCATTTGGCAGTCGATGCTCGGTGAGATCCACTGAGTCGAATAATTCTCGGTTAGCGTATGGCTCAAAGGGAATCGTTTCCGGACAAGCTTGAATCGCGTCGAAACCGTTACTCTGCAGGACAAAGACAAAACGTGGCGGCAGAGTGTTCCCATCCGCATTGGCCATAACGCGTTCCGTTAGTGCTCCGAGTAGCAGCGAGCCTGCACCTAAGGATAAACCTTTAAGTGACTGGCGACGATTTAGAACTAACATCTGAAGTTTCCGTAGTTAATAATCGGTTCAACCAACGTTGTCTTATTATAGTCATTCTCCGTATAAACGTCTGCCTGAATAATGGAGGCGGCGTTTCGTGAACGGACAAGGATCAACGTTCAACAGCAGCCTTTTTCGTGACAGGCTGGGCGTTGGGAACCTTTGGTGCGGGCTGTTTACGACTATGGAGATTATAAAACTCGAATATCTTAGGCAACGTGTCCCAGGCAACTTCCAGATGACTGCCACCCGCAACTTCTTGATAGGTAACCTTTAAGCCAACCGTCTTCGCGCTTTTCACCAGCCTGCGCGTCACCGCAACGCGTACCAGAAGATCCAACTCACCCTGCACAATGAACACGGGTGTCTGCGCGATCGCCTTCAGCGTTGTCGCCGGCTGGTAATAGGCTGGGGCAGCGACGGCGACGGCCGCAAATTGATCTGGATATTTTGCCGCAAGATGTAAACTTCCGCCTCCTCCCATCGAATGACCATAAAGGTAAACCCGACGCTCGTCAATTTTCAATTCCGCGCGGGTGATTGCGAGGACATTAAGTACATCCTTTTCGCTTAATTCGCCTAAGTTCTCCGGAAGCGAACCCCCAACACGCCAGCCGAAACTTCCATACCAACCACGATCGTTGTAACCCATCGGTGCCACAATGATATAGTTGTGTTTCTCGGCCAGCCGTTGCAAGTTCGGGTACCGAATGATCTGTTGTGGATTGCTGCGCAAGCCATGGAGAGCCACAATCAATGGGTATTTCTTGGTGTTATCGTACGATTTGGGAATGTATAACGTGTAATCCAATTCCTTACGAGCCAACGTAAAGTTATACCGTCGATTTAAAATCACGCCCGTTTTTAATTCGGCCGATAACGCATCGCTAGAAACGAGTGTGGCGATCAGAATGGCTAATACAAGTCGTTTCAAAATAGTAACCTCGGAAAATCGGAACACATTAATCAGAATCCGCTGTTCAATGATAACTGTCACAGAGGTGCTATGCAAAGTCAATTCGCCCCCCCCTTTGTGTTTTTACGAATCGGATGCCCTGGGTTGCGGGTGCATCACTATTTGTTCATGGCTGAATCCTTCAAATTCGTGCTAAGATTAGCAATACGCTTTATTCGTTGGGTCGCTTGAAACCGACCCATTACATTTATACACCTCCGTTGAGGCAGGACAAATTCCCGTGAGTCTTCGCAAATTTGCACTTTTGTTTCTACTGAGCCTGTTGAGCACCAACTCGCTCACGGTGAAGCTTTCAGCTGAAGACTGGCCTCAGTTTCGTGGGACGAATTCATCCGGCATCGCTGCCGGAAATACGGCACCCATTCATTTCGGCCCAGACACGAACGTTCTTTGGAAGCTACCGCTGGACCCTGGACATAGTTCCCCCTGTATTGTTGGCGACAGTATCTTCCTGACCACGTACCAAAAACCGTCGCATTCGCTTTCCGTCCTCTGTATCGACCGCAACCTTGGAACCGTTCGCTGGCAACGTTCGGTAAATGCAAAATCGATTGAAAGGGGTCATCCCTCGTTTAATCCGGCCAGCAGCACGCCCACTTCCGACGGGCAACGCGTGGTTGCCTACTTTGGATCCTATGGATTGATTTGTTTCGACATGCTCGGTACAAAATTATGGGATCTGCAGATGCCCCTCACGAAATCTTACTCCGGCAACGCCACCTCCCCCGCCATTTTTGGAGATCTGGTCATTCTGTACCGAGGTAATTATGTCGACCATTTTTTGTTAGCAGTTAACAAAACAACTGGGAAGGAAATATGGCGTGTAAAGCAGGACGAACACATCACTGGCGAAATGGCATGTACCGCCTGCCCCATCGTTGTGGACGGAAAGCTGATCGTCCACACGGCTCGCGCCGTCCAGGCATTTCAGTTAGACACTGGTAAACACTTATGGACGGTTAAATGTGCAACGACCGCCACTAGCACGCCAGTCCTCGCTCAGGATGAAGTGATCGTCGCTGCTTGGAATAAATTAGGAGAGGATGCGCTGCGACCACCATTTCCGGATTTCGAGCAACTTGTGAAACAAAATGACAAAAACGATGATCGCCAAATTGGACGCGACGAGTTCCCGACGTTTTGGATCTTCCATCGACCCGAGGGTGCGGAAGCCCCTCAGAACGGCGCCACGGTCCGATTTCAGCAGGTGGATAGCAATCGGGATGGACAAATTGTCGCGTCGGAATGGAAAAAACAAATCGCGGGGATCGAACGTTATCGTGCGCAGGCTTCTCAGCACGGAATGCTAGCAATCAAACTCAACCAGTCCAACCCAAATGACCCAACCAACGTTCGCGTATTGGACACGGCGTCCATTCCCGAGGTTCCTTCGCCTCTCAGCAATAATGGCTATTTGTATTTTGTTAAGAACGGCGGAATCCTGACCTGTCTTGAAATCTCCACCGGTAAACGCATCTATCGCATGCGTACGTCGGGCAGAGGAACCCACTATGCTTCCCCCTTGATTGCCGGTGGCAAATTATACACCATCTCCGGTGCAGGACTCATTTCCGTCCTCACGCTCGGTCCAAATCCTAAAATCCTGGCCACCAATGATATGCGAGACGAGGTTTACGCCAGTCCTGCTGTGGTCGATGGCACAATTTATGTCCGTACTCATACAACGCTTTACGCTTTCAGGCATCCCACCAAACGCTAACGGATTCTCGGTAGGACGAGGTCAACCGTTGCTACATCTGCGATTTATTCTATGTTTGTTAATCAGTCAAAATACCACTTCAACCATTCTCCTTCGTTCTTGTTGGTCTTGAGTTTTACTAACAATCAAGGTAATTTTAAAGACAGTATTAGCCGGCCTTACCTCGCCGATCCTAAGTATATTAGTGGGTTTGAGAGCGTGAATAACAAATCGGTTCGTCGGTTCATTAAAATCGCGTGCCGCGGATGGGGAAGAGCAATAAGTCTATGAATACACTAAAGCTCGCCATCCTACTGGTTTTCATCAGCGTCGGCACACTTCTGACTGCCGATAGTCCTGAGATTCCCATCACTCTAGAAGTGGCTAGGGAATTGGGTCGGGAAAAATCAAGATTTCTAAGCGAAAGCGAAACAGCGTCAAAAGCCACGCACGCGACTGCCAAGGCGAACCTTACTCACTTTCGAAAGTCGGTGAGGCCACTGCTCAACAAGAACTGTTTAGCCTGCCATGGACCCGCAAGGTCTGAGGGCAAACTTCGTGTCGACCAACTAAATCCTAATCTGCTATCCGGTTCTGACATCGGGAAATGGCGCGCGGTCTACAACGTTCTCAGCAACTCAGAGATGCCGCCCGCTGACGAACCTGATTACGCGTTGACCAATGTGGATCGCGGCAACATTGTTGATTGGCTCAGCGGTGAATTGAATAAGGCGTCGCTCATTCGCCACGACAATAAAGACCACTCGTCTTTTCGGCGGTTGACCAAATACGAATACAACTACGCTCTACAGGACTTGCTGGGCTTGCCCTATGACCTCGCGAATAAACTACCGCCGGAAACGGCATCCGAGGACGGTTTTAAGAATAGTTCGGAACTGCTGCAGATGTCGGCCATGCAGTTTGAGACCTATCGTGAGATTGGCCTGAAAGCTCTCAAGCGCGCCACGGTGAGTGGCGATCGTCCGCCAGTTGTCACTTACATCATCTCGATGCAGCAACAGATGCAGAAGGTAACGGGGGGCAAGGACGACAAGACATTCGATAAAGGCGACGCCAACTATGGCAAGAACAGGACTCGGCAACATCTGTTTAATCAAGAAACGGGCAAAGGTTTTCATTTCTCCAACGGCAAGATAACACCGGACCCAGAGGCGGTCGCGGGGCAAACACCGGCGGCATCTTCTGTCGTGCTGGTTCTTCCACGATCCAATGAACTGAAGCTGGACCTGGGTCGCTTTCTACCCGACGAAGGAATCATGCGGGTTCGCATTCGCGCTCGACGCTCAACCATGGCACCAGACGAGTACGCGGCCCTACGGCTAATTTTCAGTGCTCACACGAGCAACAACGCCAACTTTTCTCAGGTCATCAGTCAACGCGACCTGCCAGTTACGGCACCTACCGACAGCCCTGAATTCATCGACTTCGATATCCCACTGGGTGACATCCAGCGCAATCCGTTCCGTAAATTGGCCACAAAATTTCCCCGTCGCGACGAGTTCCTGCATATCCGTAATGAATCCAACGCACACCACCGCGAAGAACCTCTCCACGTTCTTATTGACTATATAGAAATCAGTGCTCCTTTCTATGAACATTGGCCGCCACAAACACATACCGCCATCTTCATGGAGAGCGATAATCGAAGCGACGAAGAGATATATGGTCGTGAAGTGCTGACTCAATTCCTGAGGCGGGTCTGGCGTCGTCCCGTCACCACGCGGGAAGTGGCTCAGTTTATGGATCTGTTCGCGAAATACCGACCGGAATTCTCGACCTTTGAAGATGCCATGTTGGAAGTACTCGCGACAGCACTGGCCACTCCGGAATTTCTCTATCTGACTCAACGAGTTACGTCTCAAACCGCTAAAGGCCCAACCGAACTCAGCGATCTGGAATTCGCTAGCCGGCTCTCGATATTCCTGTGGTCCAGTATTCCTGATGACGAACTCTTAGAACTCGCGGAACAGGGAAGGCTAAGAGAGCCCGACGTCTTGACCGCGCAAATCCAGCGTATGCTGTCAGACCCGCGTGCCAGCCGCTTCTCTCGAAATTTTGTTCATCAATGGCTTGGTCTGGACGGCTTGGACAGCGTCACTCATATCACTGAAGATTCGTTGCGAGCGGCGATGCAGCAAGAGCCCATTGCATTTTTTGATGAAGTTCTGAAACACAATCACAGTGCAACGGACTTCATCCATTCCGATTATGCCGTGGTCAATGAACGACTGGCGGCGCATTATCAGATTCCTGGTGTGCGGGGACCTCATTTCCGCAAAGTGCCGATCGAGCCTCAGACGAATCGTGGTGGTCTTTTAACGGGCGCGGCGATCCTGGCGATGAACTCAGACGGCAAGGATTCGCATCCTCTCAAACGTGGTGTCTGGATGTTGGAACGTATCCTGCATGATCCACCGCCACCGCCACCACCCAATGTCCCAGAAGTCGACCTGACGGACCCAGAGATTCTGAAGATGACACTGAAAGAGCGCATCACAGATCATCGCAATAAACCGGCTTGTATATCGTGTCACGCAAGAATCGACCCTTGGGGCATCGCCTTTGAAAATTACGACGCTTTGGGAATTTATCGGACACAAATCAAAGACAAACCTGTCGATGCAACGTCAGAACTGTTTAACAAGCAGACGCTAGCGGGAATGGATGGATTAAAGCGATATTTGCTGACGGATCGACAAGATCAATTTGCACGGGCGATGGTACATAAAATGACTTCTTATGCACTTGGGCGGCCTCTATCTTTCGGAGACCGCGCCGACATTGACAGCTTGACAGCGCAATTCAGAAAACAGGATGATCGTCTTGGCGATTTAATTCATCTGATCATAGGCAGTCAAATTTTCAACTCGAACTAAGAGTCGTATGCTACCATTAAGAACAAGGAACAATCGATGAATAACAAATCCATGTTGCTAAGTCGTAAAACATTTCTTCACGGTACTGGGGTGGCGCTGGCTTTACCATGGTTGGAAACTTTGGCGGCGGGCAATTCAGATCCCGCTGAGACTCCCAAACGTTTTGTCAGCATTTACCACCCCGATGGTGTCGGCCTGCCGCTCAAATCAGATCCTGCCTGGGAGGATTGGAGCTGGTTTCCTCGAGGTGGCGAGCGAGATTTTAAATTATCCAAAGTGCTCGATATACTTGAGCCGTTGCGTAGTGACATCACTATCTATTCCGGACTTTCACATCCTGCCGTCAGGCGAGTTCATGGCCATTCAAATGCCGATCAATATTTAACGGGCGCGGCAACGGGAGGTCACGGTTCGTATCAGAACTCAATCTCACTTGATCAGCTATATGCGAAGCAGGCCGGAGACTTTACTCGGCATTCGTCTCTGGTCATGTCGACCAATGGCGGTATTGGTGGTCCCCGCGGCGCGCAAACTCAATCCTTCGATCTTGAAGGACGTCCGATCCCCGCAATGAATAAGCCCAAACAGATCTTCGACATGCTGTTTGTCACCAACAGCAAAGACGCCGCCGCAAGATTGGCAAGAAGCAAGAGTGCCCTAGATCTACTGATCGCCAATACACGTTCGTTGGAACGACAACTGTCCCGACGCGACCAAGAGACGCTTACACAATATCTGGACGCTGTACGTGACACTGAGGTCAAACTGGCGCAGGCTCAACGGTGGGTTGATACACCGATACCCGAGGTGGATACCCAAAACCTGCATTTAGATGCCGAACCCAAAGAAGCGAGACTATATTTCCAAACCATGTATGAGCTGATTTATCTTGCATTCCTGAGTGATTCTACTCGTGTAGCGACGTTTCAGTTGGGGCGAGAAAACGGCGAAGGCCCGCACGACTTATTATCAAAGGCCGTTGGCCTGGGTGGCGCTCATGGTCTGACGCATGCCGTCAAGAGTCCCAACGGGTGGAAAAACTTGGGGACCTACAATCGTTACCAAGCAGAGGAATTCGGTCGTTTTGTGCAAAAACTGAAGGATACACCTGAGCCGACCGGAAATGGCAATATGCTGGACAACACCTTAGCGATGCATGGCTCCGCTTCGAGCAGTTTCCACCTCTCACGCAACTACCCGATAATTTCGGCCGGTGGCGAGAACCTTGGCTTCACCAATGGCCGATATCTCAAGTTTGGTAAAGGAAACGACGACAATCAGGCCGGCGCGGGAATCGTGAGTGATGTTGGATGGAGAGGCAAAATAGAAAATGAGGAGCTGCCACTCGCTCAACTCTTCGTTACGATCCTCCAGCGGCTTGGCGTCGAGACGGAATCCTTCGCCGGGTATAGCGGGACGTTGACCAAGGTTTAGATGGAGAGTCTGCGAAGCATTCTGGTCTGGCGGAACTGCAAACCCGCTCTCGGTAATCGAGCCCATCACCTGCCTGTTGTGATCTAACTCAGTAGATCCGTAACCACACGACCCGGCGTCAATGCATACGGCCGACCGCTGCGGTCAACCACATGAGTATCGGGCGGTATTCCGAGCAGATGATACATGGTCGCCGATAGATCCCAGGGACCAATAGCAGCAGTCATTGGAAATGCCGCGTGTTGATCGCTGGCACCAACAATCGCTCCACGTTTTACCCCGCCGCCAGCTACTAGAATGGAATACACATCAGGCCAGTGGTCCCGCCCGGCATCCTTGTTGATCCGTGGTGTTCGTCCAAACTCCCCCAGCGCGATGACCATCGTTGAGTCCAATAACCCACGATTGTCCAAGTCCGAGATAAAAGCAGACAGTCCCTGGTCAAACGGTGGCAGCAGCTTATCCTTCATCGTTGGATAGTTCTTAGCGTGAGTGTCCCACTCCTCTCGATTTGACTTGGCCCAGTTCACTGTAACCAACGGAACCTCTGCTTCGACCAGTCGACGGGCGAGCAGCATCGTCTGTCCGAATTTGTGACGACCATAGGTGTCTCTCAGCACCGGAGCTTCGCGATTAAGATCAAATGCCTGCCGACTGCGACCGGAACCCAGCAAACCAAATGCCCGGCGTTTTAAATCACTCATCCCCTGAATTTCACCGTTACGGTCGACGGCGGGGAGTCGCCTTTCCAAGCGGGCCAGTAGGTCATAACGGGAGTCAAATCGTCCACCGTTGATCTCACGAGGCAATGCTAATTCGTTGACGGCAAAATCCTGAGCATTGGGGTCTTTGTCCACTCGGAAAGGTTCAAATGCCTGACCTAGAAATCCAGCGTTCTGACCGGCCATCGGTGGACGATCTCCTTGATGCATTACCGGCCCGAGCACCGCCGCACTTGGTACCGGTCGTTCCGTTGGTTTCAATCGTGCAACGACCGCTCCATACGTAGGAAAGTCTTCTTTACTGGCTGGCGTATTCGTTCCCGGCAGCGGATGTGGATGTCCAGTAAGAGCAGTATAGGATGCGGATCCATGTTCAAAATCAGCATGAGACATACTGCGAACGATAGTAACTTTATCCATGATTTTAGACAGGCCGGGTAAGTGTTCGCAGATTTGAGTGCCAACAACATTGGTGGAGATAGGTGAAAACTCTCCTCGGATCTCGCTCGGAGCATCCGGTTTTAGGTCGTATGTATCCTGTTGCCCTTGCCCACCAAATAGAAAGACAATAACGCAGGACTTTGCTTTTCCAAAATGAGTTAGTCCCTCCGTGGTTTTAGCAACCGACACAGATCGATCAATAGCGCCGCCTACAAGAAAGCTCAGGGCTCCTGCGGAAATCCAATCGCGGCGGTTGATGAAAACACTCATTGTATAATCTCGACTATTGCAAATATTCCTCTAGGATTATTGTCACCAAAACCGACAGTGTCCGCAAACGGAAGTCTTATGGAAAAACTATTATTTCCTTATTCGTGCATGTGGCAAAAGATCTTGAAGACGTTCGACTCCGGCGGGATTGACACGAGTGTATTGTATCTCCAGATGTACCAAGTTTTTCAATTTCCCAAGCTCATCAAGACTTCCATTAGATATTTTGGCACCGACAATGTTCAAGTAATTTAAGTCTTTGAAACCGGATATCGTCGTCATACAATCATCGGTTAAAAGGGGGCCCGAAAATCCCGTGTTGTATAGCAGGTACAAGACCCGCAGTCGCTTTAAGGGTGCCAGAGCATGGACGCCTTTATCGGTGATACCAACTAAGCTCAAATCCAGAAACTGTAGCTGCGTGAGCTTGCCCAAGTCCGACATGCCCTCATCGGTTAGTCTGTTGCCATAGAGATTCAGAAACACGAGATGTTCAAGGGAGCTTAGGTCTGACAGAGACTTATCGGTAATCTTTAACTTCTCAAAAGCGGTCTTTTTCAGAATCAGACAGCGAAGCTGACTGAACTCAGCGATGATCGGCATTGCATCGTCGGAAATATTTTCGCAAACTTCAAGATCCAGCGACCGCAGGTCTGTCAGCTGGGAGAGGCCGTTAATCGTGGTGTCAGATATTGTCGTGCCGCCGAGTCGGAGGCACCGCAAAGACGTCAATTTCCCGAGTGACTCGACAACGGCAACATCCATACCAGCGCATAACTGCAGGTCGAGTCCAGCAAGTAAAGGTATGCCTGCGAGTTGCTCAAGTTGATTTGTATTGATTTCATTGCCGGACAGATCGATTACAAACTTACATTGAGCTGTTTGCAAGAGCGAAATGACGGTGGGATCAAACAAACCCTCTGCGTTAGGAGTGAGCCGCACAAATGGCGTCGCAAATACGGTTTCGGGTTCGGGTACGTTATAGAGTTGGCTATAGAAGACGATGGAGTAGATATCATCCTCTTCCCCTTTGGCTTCCAAGCTGCAATTCTCCGTATTGAGTGCGTCCAGACTTGCTTTCATCTTGTTGGAGAACGCGTTTGCTAGCGGATTGGAAATCGCCACGCTTGGAGAATCTGTACATTTTATGTCGTGGGCATAAATGACATCTTGTTCGCGTAGAAATAAACAACCATTGGCTACCACCGGATGAGACCAACTGTCGCCACCGGCACCGGGTATTTGCAGTTTTCCATGAATTGTAAAGCCCGCTTCATCCGCTTGGATCAATGCGACAACGCCATTTTGATAGCGAAAGATAAATCGATTGTCTACATAAATCACGGCGGCCGAACCTACGCCGGGACCCCGACGCTTCCATAGCACTTCTCCGCTAAACAAGTTGAGGCACGTCGGCAAACCATTATTGCTCCCATGACCACCAAATACAAATTCACCTAGCGCGATGACTCCTCCGTGATGGTTTTGGAATTGATTTCCCTGTAGACGATAAATTTCCGTTACAGAAGTGCGATTGTCGGAATTGGATGTGAGTTTTAAAAGTACACTGCCGGCGTTATAACCATTGGCCGAGAAAACGAGGTTGTTCCTAACAATGGGCGTGGGGATATTGGCGACGTCTGCGCTGATGTCGTTGTATCCCCAGAGGAATCGACCGTTATCACAAGCAACCCCGATAAGTCCCCGTCCAACGAGCTGAACATATTGGTCGATTTTCCCCACGCGAGTTTTTACGATCGAAGAAAACGAGGCTCCGTCCCGCCCCTTATCTCCGAGCACGGGTGCGGGTGTCTTCCAAACGAGTTCGCCCGTGGCTTTGTCTAAAGCCACCAACAGGGCGTCGTCACCACCAGGGGTACAAATCAGATGTTTACCGTCAATCAGTGGGGATTCTCCGTAGCCTCGGCCTGATTGTAGCTTACCCTGAAACTCAGAAATGAAATCTACGTGCCAACGGACTTCACCGGATCTAGCATTCATACAGGACAGTTCACCATCAGGATCCAGTGCATAAAGGTATTCCCCGTCAACCGTCGGAGTGGACAGGGCATGGCGAGTAGACTCGCCAATCTTCGTCTTCCACGAGACTTTACCCGTCTGTTCCTCCAGTCCGTAGGCAAAGATTATGCCGGATTCATTACCGATAGTGTGAAGCATGCCGTTGCTAACAACAACGCTCGCATATCCTTCCCCAAGGTGTTCCATTTTCCACTTAAGTCGAGGCCCCTCAGCTGGCCAAGATTTGAGTAGGCCCATTTCCTTTGAAATTGCATCTCGATTGGGGCCTCTCCATTGCGGCCAGTCATCCGCATGGATGGCCGTTACACTGGCAGCCAAAATGGACGCAGCTAAAACAATTCGATAAATTGGTTTCACTGAACTTCGGGACATGGGGTCTTGTGCCTGCTGTCTTTCGATCCATTACAACGTTCAGTTGGAAGAGGGTTCGCCGGACCCTACGAAATTATCTTGAGCAACCTTCATCCTAACGTGTAATACAGTGGCTAGACAAGTTACCATGCCACTTCGGAGACCCCCTTTTCCCATGCCGAGACATGTCCCGGCAAAACTTTCGCGTTGACTCGGCGCCTCACGACTTGCACACCCCTACACCGACCGCGAAGATAGGAATATATGTTTTCTGCAAACTGATCGTCCCGAGAAACACGCAATGAAAAACGCTCTATCGACCCTACTTCTTTTATTACTCGTTGCTGGAACTCGACTTTACGCTCAGGACGCTGCTCAGGGCGAGTTTAAGCAGCCTCAAGCCAAACATCGGACCAGCATGCCTGTACCCAACCCCTGGTTAGGATACGGACATGATAATTCAACGGAAATTCAAGGGGCGATGTATCTCAAGACCCCCGAGCAGATTCGCACAATCTTTCTACAACAGTCAAAGAACAATCAAACCGCACCCTTGAGTTTTCCCAAATCCAGTGGGCTGCGGATCGTTGCCACCGGACATAGTTGGATGCGGCCCGGCTTTCGCACACTCCCAACAATTTCCCAGATGGCGGGCCTTAAACAACAACTGCGCATTAACAGCAGGGGTGGTGAGCGGGGTGCTGTACGCATGATGTGGGAGCTGGAAAACGGAATCCTCTCATCACATGGTAAACCGCAGCCTGTTTGCATGGCTGCAATTACAACCGGGCAATGGGATGCAATGATGTGGGGTAGTTACACCAACGACCGCCCGGAATATTACCTCGCCTGGATCGATTACTGCGTGAAATATAATCCTAAAATGGAATTTTATGTTTTCAATGCATGGCCCCAATATGCCGATGGTTTCGCAAAACAGGACAGAGAACCACAAATTGAGAACTACCGTGCTCGAGCCCAGAAAATTGACACGGAAATCACCAAACGAATCGCCGTTCTTGATAAACACTATCCGGACAAGGTCCACGTACTGCCAACCTGTGAGGCGATGATCGGGGCATTGGAACTTTACTTTAAGGGGACCCTGCCGGGCATCAAGGGACTAAATCGCAAGATAGATGGCGCGACCCCTGCAATCTGGAGCGATGGTGGTCATTTGGGTCTCGGCATGGACTGGCTCGAGGGATACGTTTTTTACGCGACCCTCTACAAGAAATCGCCAGAGCTGATTCCAGCGAAGCCACCGTTTAATAACGATGCGCTGGATAGAGTCTTTCGCAAAATTGCCTGGCAAGCCGTTATCAACAATCCACTCTCAGATGTAACGGACAAGAACGGGAACGGAATTGGGGATGAAATCGAGTAGCAGAGAAATTCCTTCTTTTTTAGGGACGCCGATCCCTCTAATGTTTTCTAGTGACCCTTGATATGCATTGCTGCCAACCCCTCCGCAACCCACGTAAGACGCGATAAATTGAGTTGAGTGGTTTTAACATTAACAGCAGCAACACCAAGACTGCGGGCGTGTAAATTGGCGCTGACTGATATCGTTCACGCGCCTCTGCATCACGATAGTCGTAATGCAACGTGGTCGCTGGCGCGAGCTGCATCCGACACCATGACAGGAGCGAGCCAACAGAACACAGCGTAGGAAACGTCTTCATCTGCGTGGCGAGTTTGTCGCAATAGGGAAACATCTCTACTGGGTACACGGCGTCCATGTTGACTTTCTTATAACGAACCGTTCTGCTCGCACGATCCGCTTGATGGAGCTCTTCGATCCTCGACGGACGGGGGACCTCGCCGGCAATCAGGCTGCACACGTAACGCGACTGCATTTCACTGATTGTGGGAATATTTCCGATTATGGGCCGTGCGAAACCGACAAGGTACAGATCGGGATAGGTCACGTGGCAGCAGCCTAGATAAAAGTCAGCCAGTCTTATTTGACCACCTGACAAGTCCTCCAGTTGCGGCCGATAGCCAACCGCAGGGACGACCATATCCGGAACGACCTCTTTCTCTCCATCGGAATCAAAGGCTTGGAACGTCGTGAATTGATTGTCAACGGGTGTGCCGACGATCGTGATCCTGCCCTCTGCTACGGTATCCAGGAAGTCGTCACTCTTGTTGTGAAACATATTGAACAAATCATCTTTGGCAGTTTTTGTCAGCTTATGGGCCCACTGTTTGCGAATCTCGTCGACATCTCGCTGCGTTGCATCCATCGGGGTTGCTGTTGAATCTGGTTTACGTTGCGAACTTGGGAAAAACCATTCAAACGCTCGCTGGTACTTGATCCGCGCTACCACAAATCGTTGACCGATCCAATTGCGCAGGTCTGGATGAATCGACAACATTAAACGATTCCGCAGAAAGTCAGAAGGAACACCACGAATCGGATGGTATCGGGGACTGACGCGAATTCCGGACTGCAGGGAAAGGAACACTTCGTTATTCAGCTCCGGACTAGCAAGCCGGTTTGCATAATCTACCGCGGATTCCCCTCCCCCGATGACCACGATACATTTATTGGTGACATGGCCTAACCCGTCACGATGATTCAATTCCGAAACTGATAACCTCTCAATGTCGCAATCAAGCGGTTTCGGTTCCGCGGCGAGTCCGCTGCAGAGAATAACACTGTCGAAATGTTCCGTGGTGGTTTTAGACCCGCCATCTGCGGTGCGGGTAATCGTCAGGTCCCAGCCACCGCTAGCTGTGTCGCGGCATAAACTGTCGACCTGACTACGCAATTCGATCTTACGATGCAGCGAAAATTTATCGGCAAATCCCTCGAGGTACTGTCCGTATTCAGCGTCTCGAAAGAACTCGTTGCGGCTCCTGCCACCGTCCGATTTGACCGACGCATCGAACTGCGGGAAACAGGCAAACTGAGTAGTGTACTTGGTCGACGTCGAAACGAATCCTGGATAAGGATTGCCCCAACACCCAGTAACTCGATCAGACTTCTCAAAACAGACAATATCCCAGTCAGCGAGCAGATCAAGCCCGTTTTTCAAGCATATCAGACCGCTGCTACCACCCCCGATGATGGCCAGTCTCCGCCGACGCGTGACCACTTTGGTCAGCGGATCTTCGCCGCTCACTGCGTCACCGCAGTCAAACTAATCATCACGAAATTGAACTGCCCTGATTCCGGAATGAACAACAAAATACGTTCCCCATCACGAACCTCGTGCTCCTGCAGGTAATGATCCAGCATAACGAAAATACTGGCTGCGCCCGTATTGCCTGCGGTGGCCAGATCGGTCCAATACGGTACCGGCTGCAGCGGGTCCTGCGAGTGACTTGAAATAATGCGTTCTAGCTTTCGCCGAAAGAAAAACGAAGACATGTGCGGCAAAATAATTGAATACGAGTCGAGGGTGTCACTATTGCACTCCAGCCCACTACTGACAAACTTGGTAGCCGCTGGAACAAGATGACGCGATAATACGGAGACGTCTTGACTCAGCAGTCCCGTGCGATTGTCTAATTTCATACACATTGGCGTCTCGTGTGCAAATGACAATGAGTGAGTCCAGTTGACTCGCAAAGACAAGCCATTCGCAGCGGGGCAATTCTGCAGCAGGAAAGCACCAGCTCCATCGGACAGCATGAACCGCAGAAACACGGACATAAACCATTGACTGTTGCGGACGTTGCCGTGCTGGTCACGGTCATCAACCGGATGGATCAAAGAGGCTTTCAACACTTCCGATGCATGCTCGGCACCAACGGCCAGAGCTGACTTATGTTGTCCAGTCGAGATCGCTCGAATCGCGCCGACTAAGGCGGCAGCCGCAGAGGAACAGACGCCAGCGTGAGAACTAATCTCGACGGGATAATCGAGGTAGTTTCTATCTCGCAATCGGTTATGCAAAATCGATGCAAGGCCTGGTGCGGCCAGCGGCGCGTACGTGGTACCGGCGGCGAGATAGGTGATGGCAGCCGTTTTTTCGGCCAAGCAATCTTGCACCGCCTGAGCCCCGAGGTCGTAAACATCGTGCGTCCGTTGTTGCTGCTCGTCCTGTGCGTAATGGCGTCGCACGATTCCGTTCATCGACAAAACAGTATCCTTTATCTCCGCTTCACCATCCAACGATCCGAGATACTGTTGAATGTCGTCATTTTCGACAGCAGGACCAGGTAGGTAAGAAGCTGTACGCGTGATATAGCAATGCATGATGTTAAACGTTCGTCGCGGCTATTGGTGGTGGTTGATTCCGCAACAGGTCATAGACAACTTCATCGAAGACGACGTGGTAGTACAAATACTGGCTCGGATTAGAGAAAAAAGCGCTGTTGTTATAGTGGCCCCGGTTGCTCACCTCCTGCATGAAGAAATCCAAGTCAATCTGTACCTGTCGATCTTCTGCGTAGATTCGCTTCAGGCACCACAACAAGATCGAGTCGGAACCAAATGAATTCAACGCCGTAACCGTAGTACGTAAATCACCGAACACCGTAATCGCCATGACGATCAACATGACGATATTGGTGGGTCCGAGAAGCTGAAACGAGTGCTTACGATTTTGCGCCAAAACACCCTTGTCATACTGTTCGTGATCAGCGGGTTTATTCGATTGGATTTTTTCCAGATTATCCAAAAACACCTGTTTGTCGAAGCGGTCAACCAACTCGTAAGACAACAAGTCGTGTCCAATCGTAAGCTGGCCTCGGACGATGGTCTTGAGATCCTCAACATTAAAATCACCGTTGATTCCATTGAGTTTTTTGGCGAGATGTTCCTCGCCGTTCTTGTCGACCGCTGCTTGGCCCGTCAACATGTGACGATAAAGGAGCGGCTCGATTTGCACATGTCGGATAAACAACTCAGCCGCGTCATGACGTGCTAAATACTTTAATCCGAACGCCATAGAGCGGTCGATCAGATAAGCTTCAAAACCGTATGGAACGCGATGCAGGAAGAACTTAAGCGGAAACAGGATGAAGCGAAGAAGGAAATAGACGACGAGTAAAATCGGTCGTAGAAGAATGAAATCCCATTGTTTTTTTTCCTTCGAAAAAACTCCGTTGACGTAGTCCGTGATGTAGGGAAAACTGTACATGCCATGTTCGCTAAGGTCGATTTGTCAGCTTTTCGATCCAACCCAAACTCGCTGGTGCTTGAAATACGAGCTACTAGTCCGTTGATCAGATAACAGTGTGCGCGAGGGAACCAAAGGGCTTATTATAGCAACGAGTTTGACTGTGACCTACCCCCATTGATTGTGGTGGCATGCTTCCGCGGCCACATATCTGTTCCTAACGGACGGCATCCGTTGAATCCCCTCCACTGCCTGCCGGACCAGGACCGCCGCCGGTCAAAGAAATGGAAGAGGCTAGGTCACTCGTGACGTAATATCCAACCGGCACAGAATAGCACTATCGCCATCACGACGATGACAAGCCGACCAAACGCCACCCAGGCATCAAAATTATTTTCCAACACGTTGGCCGCCCAGTTCCAACCGATCCATCGGAGGATTCTAATCCTGAGCCGCACAGCATGGGGTACCAACGGCATCAAGGCTACCACGAGAATCGCGAGAGCAAATAGTACGATATGCATGACTCCTCCAGACAAGCAACTAGCGGTCGGTTCACGGTAATCTCCGTCTACAGCACTCTAATAGGCTCGACCCGCTCCCCATTCTACCACACGGCACCGCAGTATGATTTTTCTGGATATATCAAGTTGCGCTCATTGATTGTAATTCGCTGCTAAGCCTACTGCTGGTTTACAATCTGTAGCCACCATGGTTTCCGCCCAGTCTGAATGGTATCGATGCGTTGCAGGATTCCGTTGTTGACATTGCGGCTAAACACAGCGATCTGATTAGTGTCCTGGCCTCCGGCGTAGAGCCACTTACCGCAGTCAGTCATGACGAAGCTCCGCGGATTCGCTGCCGTTGGAAAGTACCCTATGCTGCTAAGCTTTCCGGTGAATCGATTAATTCTAAATCCGGCGATGCTGTTATGCCCCCGGTTCGCCGCGTATACAAAACGGGCGTCGGGCGATAATGTCAGGCGAGCAGTGGCACCTTCTCCGTCGGGCCAGTCATTCGGAACGCTGGCAAGCACCTGTTTTCTGACAAGTTTCCCGGCGTTGATCCTGTAGAATGCGACCTTGTTGCCCTGTTCATAATCGACATATGCCCATGGTTTCCGCGGATGAATGTCGATATGCCGAGGCCCAGTCTGTTCCTCGGAAGTGAGCACCCCATCCTTTTTTAACTCCAGAGTGCCCCTGTCTGCATCTAGTGTAAACTGGAAGATTTTATTGGGACCTGTATGGGGAACAAACACATGTCGATTGTCAGGCGCCGCCATAATGCAATGGGCTTTCAGTTCTGTTTGAATCCAACGGCTAGGCTCTGCAAGAATACGTCCATCTTTTCCCAGCGAATGCATGGCAACACGTCCCGTATGGTAATAAGCGGAAAGCAGATAGCTAGCGGTATAATCCTGCCAGTGATAGGCCGGATCCTGATCGACGTCTACCGTCGCGAGATGCGTCAGTTTGGCGGTATCCGGACCGATCGCAAAGGACGCCAGTTTTCCCGCATTGCGTAGTGACAGGTATAGTGTCTTTCCATCGTGCGACACTGACATCGGCCCAGGATCTGCGGACAGCGGGTGATCGCGCACATGTCGCAACAACCCAGACTCCGGATCGATCTGATAAACGGCAATTAGTTGTTCATCCGGAAGCGAAACAAGCAGAAATGGGTTGGCAAAGAGTGTCAAACTTACCGTTAGGTAAACAGCAAGCGATGTCGTTAGCAAACGGAACATTGATAAAAGTCCCTTCTAGGCAATAATCTGAACAGGAAAGGATTTGCGGAAGCAACGACACTAGGTCTCCTCGCGTTCTGCTCCCAATTTTTCCCGTGCCTGTTTGATCTCTTCAAGGGCCTTCTTCAGATGCTTAAGCGTCTCTTTAGCAGGCCCCGCATCCCCCTCCGCCTGCAGTTGTTTTTGTATCAATTGAATCATCCGTTCCATCTGTCTGAGCTGAATATCAGTAACACGCCGCTGCATATTTGCTGGAATCTGTTGCGGGACTCCGGGAAGCTTAAACTGTGGAATTTGAATCGGTGGAAACACGTTTCCCTGAATTCGAATATTCCCCAGCTGTATGTTTCCTACTCCACCCTTGGAATATTTTTCGTACAGTTTGTGCGCCTCTGGGCTTTTCTTTTTGAGCTCATCGGCATTCTTGGCCTTAAATGTACGAGTGACCTGCTTGCCTTCCTTGGTCTCGATAATCTCGACCTTGATCCCCTGATTTGGGTCATCATGAATCTTCACTTTTCGCCCGTTCTCCGTGACCTCAATGTCCCTGATGCCGTTAACATTACGCATCTTAATCCCCCGAGCGCCGCCCTGAACCTGCAGCTGGATCTGCGGTACAATTCGAATTCCTGGTGCTACCTGTCGGGGAACAGGTTGCGGACGCGGTGCTGGCGGAGCGAGTGCTTCACGTGCCAAGCGTGGTCCCACACCCTGTTCAACAACTGATATCTTTTTCAGGGCGGCTTTCGCTGCCGTTTTCAGGTTCTCGTTATTTGATTTCAGATGGATTTTAAGAATATTGACAGATCGAGTAATCGCTTCACGATTGTTGCCCAGTGCTGTGGCTGTCAGTTTTGCTATCGCCGGTTGACCCAAATCGGTGAGTTGCTGGGAAGCCGCCTGCCGCTCTATAAAATTTGGTGATGCGAGCTGTTTGATCAGCGTGACAATAGGTTGTTCATCGACCTCGGCTTCGCGTTGTTGAGCAAGCAAACCCATGGATACCGTCATTAGTAAGGCGGAAAACAGAAACATTGATCTGGGGATTGTTTTCATCATGGAATCCTCGCGTGGTTCTAAAGTAATGCTGGCTAACATTTGCGCAATGGTTACTTAACTTATCGTGAGTTTAACTTCTCTGTGGAACTCTTTCTAGATTATTATTGTAGCAAACAACGATGCGGAAAATTTGATCCGTCAACGATAATTTAGACTATAAACCTGCCCACCGCCGGAAAACAGCACTTTGGAGTACCTCAATTGCAAAACCACGTCGTCGTTGATACACCCTATAGATAGCTGAAATGTTTTTTAATTTGTCAGGATGTAGCATGATATTTAACCTCGAATTGCTCTCTGGTAACTATGTGATCTGCCGGATCGACCGCGGCCTTGGTAGAAGCGGGGCATTCAGTTTCAAATTCAAACGGTCACGAACAGGATTGAAGTATCATGACTGACCCTCGTTGCGGTTATGCTATGACCGAATATTTTGCGAGAAAATATTTTTGCTCAGGTTCTTGATTACGCGACATTCGATTAAATTATGGGGGCTACATTTTTTCCTTAACCAATTGCTGCTGCCATGAAACACTTCTCATCATTTCTGTTATTGATCATCGGCATGGTTCTTTCGTCCGCTGCGACAACCGCCTCCGACAGGCCGAACATACTGTTCATCTTCGCTGACGACTGGGGTTGGGGAGACCTGAGTTGCCACGGTCATCCCTATGTCAAAACGCCTAACATTGACCGCCTCGCCAGAGAAGGAACTGACTTTCATCGCTTTACGGTAGCCAGTGGTGTGTGTTCTCCCAGTCGAACCGCCGTCATGACCGGGCATTTTCCCGCCCGCTATAACATCAACGGACATTTTGCCTGGGTGCCCAGCAACGCCAAACGCAACATGCCTGATTGGCTCAGTCCCACAGCGCCCCTGTTGCCGCGACTCCTACAGCAAGGCGGTTATGCCACAGCCCACTTCGGAAAATGGCATCTGGCAAACAACATGATTCCTGACTCGCCTCTGCCCAGCGAGTATGGTTACGACACCTACGGCGCATTTAACTGTGCGGGCGAACAGATGCCCGTACACGAAGATGCCCGGCACGCGATTGCATTTATTGAGAAAAGCAGTCGTCAGGGCAAGCCCTTTTTTATAAATCTGTGGCTTCACGAACCGCATACCCCTTTTCATACCGTACCCAAATACCGCTGGCGATTTCGGGATTTAGAGGAACCAGACAATATCTATGCGTCCGTACTTTCCCATGCCGACGACCGCATTGGAGAGGTGCTGGATGCTTTAGATCGGCTAAAGTTGGCTGACAACACGCTGGTCATCTTCAGCTCGGACAATGGGCCCGCCAGAGCATCGCGTTCGACAGCACTGGCACTGACCCATGACACAGCAACCGGCGCGGGTTACGGCATCGGGGCGGCCCGCGGAATCACCGGTGGTCGCAAGGGCTACAAAAGTGCACTTTTTGAAGGCGGAATTGGTGTGCCGTTTATCGCCCGCTGGCCGGGAATGATTGACGCAAGCAAGGTGGACAAAACATCCATGATCTCCGCGGTTGATCTCCTGCCCACGTTCTGTGAGATAGCGGGTGTCCCGTTGCCTGAATCCTACAAGCCGGATGGTATTAGTCAGCTCGCAACCCTTACCGGTAAACCTACGGTCGGCCGTACTAAGCCACTGTTCTGGAAGATGAATTCGGCCTGGCCCATCCAACAATCCAGGCCGCATCACTGGGTTTCCTATGCCATCGTGGACCAGCAATGGAAACTTGTTTCGAATAAGGATGCCAGTTATGTCGAATTGTTCGACCTCGGCAAGGACCCCTACGAAAAACACGACCTGAAAGCAACGCAGACAGCGATCGTTGAAGGGTTGCTCAAAAAGCTGGAACAATGGAAGACTTCGCTGCCTGCTAAACCGACCGGGGCCGTATTTTCGGCGGAACGATCCGAGTGAATCCGGTACCTTGGCCGTCGCTTCGTTGACCTTTATGGCTTTCGAAAAGTCTCGCTCAGTACAACATCGATGATCAGACGTCGCAATCCATATCCGTTTGTGCCGCATTCTGCCGCAATTTTATTGATATCGGGTCGGTCGCGAAAAGTCATAGAGCGACCCGTTGCGTACGTCAAAAGTTTTTCGGTCAAAGTCTGGACGAACCGATCTTTACGGGCCAGCAATAGGCGTTTCAAATCCCTTTCATTCTGGAAGGTTTCCCCCGAAGGGAGTTCTCCGGATCCGTCAATGCGCAAGCCAGATCCTTTGCGCGATGGATAATGCGATCGATAACCGCCAATTGGGTCATAAAACTCAAGTGCAAACCCAACCGGATCAATCTTGCGATGGCAATCACCGCAGGCGGTCACCGTACGATGCCGGTTTAGCTGTTCACGGATGGAGACCGCACCACGCGTATCGGGTTCTAGTGCTTCCACATCGGGAGGAGGCGGGGGCGGCGGAGTTCCCAGTATATTTTCCAGCACCCAGATTCCTCGCACCACTGGCGATGTTTCAATTCCGTTGGCCGACAGGGTTAGTATGCTCCCCTGCCCCAGTAACCCGCCTCGGTGATTGCTAAGTTGCAGCGTCACCCTTTGAAACGCTTCACCCTCTACCCCAGGTACACCATAGTGCTTGGCGAGCGCGTCATTGAGAAACGCATATTCGCTATCGAGCAGATTCAATATCGAACCATTAGACTGAACCAGATCGGAAAAAAACAACTGCGTTTCCTGCTTGAACAAATATTCAAGCCGGTCGTTGTAATAGGATGCAAATGCTTTTGGATCCGGAGGCATGGATCCGAGTTTATTGATTTGTAGCCACGTGTCCGTAAAATGTTGCACAAAAGCATCCGATTTTTTGTCCTGCAACATACGATCAACCTCGGAAGACAATATCCCGGGACGAAGCAATTTCTCAGTGGCAGCCAGTTTTAGTAATTCCTCGTCCGGCGGGGCGCTCCACAAGAAGTAGGATAAACGCGAGGCAATCTGAAAAGGATCCAGTTTTTGCAAAGGGTTTTCGTCATTGCCTTCGTCCAGATATAGGAAACGGGGTGATGTCAGGATGGCCACCATCGCTAGCTTGATGGACGCCTCTTGGCTCTCCCCCTGTTCCATTCGTTTACGAACGAAAGCAATGTAATGATCAACTTCACTCGGCTGAAGAGGCCGCCGAAATGCGCGCGATGCAAATCGCAATATTACCTGTCCAAGATCAACGTTGCGCGGATCCAATTCCCTGTCAAACAAGAGTTGGTGGCTACGCGGAGGCCATTGATCAAAGCCGGGGCCTTCAATTTCCAGACCCCACAGTCGAATACGTGGTCCATGATAAACTTCCGAAAGCAATTTATTGTTTGTGTTGCGCAATAATCTCTCAACCAACGCCTGAGCGGATTTGTCACCTAATTGAGCGGCATCGAGCTGCGTTTTAGTAGGCCGAATCACCTCAGCATGATATTTTTCCGATACCTTTCTGATATTACCTTTAGAAGAAACTCCATTGGCCCAACTTACAAACGGAATCGAACCCTTGTTGAGCCAGACCCTCCTCGAGAACACTTCTACGCGGCCGTCGGGTAAATCCCAAATCTGCACAAGACGACGTTGCTCAGCTGCATTCTTGTCCAACAGGTCTGCCCGGGGAGCGATCCACAACGCTAGTTTTAAAGGAAACGTTTCAAATCGTTCAAATTCACTGTGCTCATAGCCATGGTCGAGTCGATTGACGGCCTCGGCACGCAGGCGAATTACATACCACCCGTCAAAAGGCACTCCGCCTGCCGCTACGAGTTTCGGCACAAAGTTCGCGTGGCGTTCGCTGGGCTGCCCATGCCCAATTTCGATATATTCATCGTTTACAATCAGCCGCCACGTTACCGGGGCACGTTGGTAGGAATGAACACCATTAAAATCCGCTCCGCTATAGGTCCAAGTTTGTGATGGCGGACGTCGGGCACCAAAGAACACCGCTCTGTCCAAGGCTGCTTCAGCTACTTCCACGTACCGTTGCAGTTGATAATCCGACAAGGTGAGTGCTTCCCCATTGTTGTCAAACCCATGTTCAATTGCGTCGACCGGAAAGTCACCGGTCGGATCAAACGCCTCCACATGCAGACCGAGCAGATCACGCAGGGTGTTGAGATATTCAAAACGATTAAGCCGTCGTAAAGTCGTAGTCGGCGGTTTTCCAAGATCTACACGCTGTTGAAGAAAAGCGGTAAGCCATTGAACCACACGTCGCGTTTGTTCGACTGGAGCCTGGGTAACATCTTTTTCCTCCGGCGGCATATCCCCGCGGTTAATCGCGTCCACAGCATTTTTAAGTAACTCAACCGCATCGTCATTCAACATCTGCTTCCCAGCAATTTCATCGAACCGACGATCGCCTTTTTGGGTCGTTGCGCCGTGACATTGATAACAATACGTTTTAAAGTATGTCGTCACATACGCAGGTGGGGCAATCTCCTCAGTGGCAACAGCAATCGTTGCTGTCAGGAAAGTCCCAAGGGACACCGCCATCAGCGTGAACTTCACGCTAGACCGCCAGACAGGCCAGACTTTGTCGAGTACCCGCGGTTTGTTCAAGTCCGCACCTCGAATCCTGTCAGCGTGCCGCTCGCCGCACCAAAACGGTCTACCGCTACGCCAAATTGATTGAGCATGGAAACAAACAGCTTGCCTGCCAGCGTTGCCTCTGAATTGGCTTCATCCTTGAAATACGATTTGTGGTCGCCGTGGTGAAAACCACCTCCAGCAAGAATCAATGGCAGGTTCTTGTTGGAATGTGAACTCGCGTTCCCCATTCCGGAACCGAACAGCACCATGCATTTATCCAGCAGTGGCTTGCCATCAGGCTCCCGTACCGAGCGAAGTTGCTCTAAAAATCGGGCGAATTGCTGTGTATGAAACTGTTCAATCACGGATAGTTCTTTGATATACTCCGACACCTTACCATGATGTGTAAGTTGATGATAACCGCGGCTAATGTTGAACCCTCCGTAATTGGCTCCAATATCAGCCAGAGCGAGGGTGATGACACGTGTCGAATCTGTTTGCAGGGCGAGTGCCATTAGATCGTAATACAGCGGAACGCGATCCACGAAGTTGAGTTGGTTGGCCGCCGCCGGCAGCGTATAATCGACAACCGGCTTCGGAATTTCCAACCACTGAGTTGCCTGGGTTAATCGTTTCTCCACGGCCCGCACCGATTGGAAATAATGATCCAATTTCCGCCGGTCCCGTGCGCCCACTCGACTTTGCAGGTACTCGGCATCGATCTTGACCAAATCCAGTATGCTAGCCCGCGCGGCGTATTTACCCTGCGTGCTGTTGCGCAAGCGTGGGTCAACTTTCTGAAACAATAAATTATATATCGTTCCCACATTGAATATGGGGGGAAGTGAAACACCAGAAGCACTCCACGAGATCAGGTTGTTGGGGTCTCGTCCGCTGGACAGTTGCAATGAGGGGAAACGCGTCTCTGCGCCTACAATCTGAGCAGCTTTCTGATCAACGCTGATATTAGATTCCGGCATACCGCGTGAATTTTTCGAGAGTACGCCTGACAGATAAGCGTGAACCCCACCGTGGCCTCCCTGTGCGTTGAGGCCATGATCCAGCCCGGAGAATACGGTAAATTCACTGCGCAGTTTTTCCAGCGGAGCAAGTCGTTCGCTGAGTTGATAACTCGACCCGGTTTCTGTCGGAAAAAACAAACGCGGTACCAGTCCAAAATTCAAACCCACGCAAACCATACGCATTGGCAGCGGGTGCCGGTCAGTGAAAGACGCCATTGCATCCAGATAAGGCAAGGCCATCAGGGCTCCACCAGCCCCACGTAACCAGGCGCGGCGATTGACATTAACGTTCATCGACATTCTTTCCTTACAGACGCTTTAAAATGAAGTTGCAGCATGATCATGACATTAAACCGATTCTGTTACGGCTATTTTCGCCATATTTGATACTTGCCGCAAGCCCTTTTACAGGAGACGACGAGGACCTTTTCGACAATGCATGATCGGTTCTTGTTGAGGATAACAGGCCTCATATTGAAGAGAGTGGTCGCCCCTGCTAATGAATGTCCGAATGTACATTCGGCAGATCCTTTGACAACGCTGATTGGTTTGTCAAACGTCTTTGGAACGGGTATATTCAGGTTTGATTTACTTCATCGAAATAGAGAGAGAACTATGATTCGTTATTGCGTGTGCTTCAGCATTCTACTTTCAGTGGCGACCTTAACTGCAGAAACTGAAGAGAAACCCAAACCCGCCGCGGCCGGTGTTCGGTTTGATCCAGTCAAGAAAAACATTGAAGGCTGGACGGTTTATGTTCAACCGGCAATGCTCAAAGGCGAACGGGCGAAGGCCGGGGCCCAGCAATTATCGATGCTTGCCAATCATTTGCAGCGGATAACAATCTTGCTGCCCGAGAAACAACTCAAAATCATGCAGACGCTGGAAATCTGGATTGAACAGGACCACCCCACGCTGGGGAACATGCAGTATCATCCGGGGAAGCGTTGGTTAAGCGACCATGGACATGATCTTCGGCTATATCAGAAGGTTCATATACCACGTGCCGCCGCCTTGCTGTCGCGGCAACAAATTCTAAAACATCCGGCCGTCATCTTGCATGAACTCGCACATTCCTATCATGACCAGATACTGGGATTTGATCACCCCAAAGTAAAAAACGCGTACGACCGAGCCATGGCAGCGGGCAAGTATAAACAAGTCCTGCTGTATACAGGTCAGACCGTAAAGCACTATGGAACCACGAATGAAAAAGAGTTTTTTGCAGAAGGCACCGAGGCCTATTTTTATCGCAACGATTTTTACCCCTTCGTTGCCGCAGAACTGGAGATTTACGACCCGTTCTTTTTCGCAGTGCTCAAGGAAATCTGGGGCAAACTCTAAGTCACCGGTTCTTCAAACCAGCCGCCTAAAATCTAGTACTTAACCGACGAGGGTCCTTCATGTCAAAACAGCGAATGTCAGTGCTTGCCACAATTCTAGTGTGCTTCGTTTGCTTAGAGATTGCCTGGGCGGCACCGCCGATACGCAAGTTTGACGCACCTGGGGCACCAACATTCATCCGCCTCGATGGGAAAACCGCTGTGAATCCTCGGCTTGATGTGGATGGCAATTTTCTTATCGGCCCTGAATACTCACCGGCTCCGGAATACAAGGTTGTTGAGGGTGTCCCACAAGGCAAGGTCCAGCAATTCACGATGAACTCAAAGGACGGTAAACTGTTCAACCCAGGAATTGCTAGGAACGTGTTTGGAAAAGTGGATCCTGACAACCCCAAAACCCTGATCGTTGACACCCATGAGGTTGACTACACGCGGCAGATCACCGTGTACATTCCGGCTCAATATGTTCCGGGCACAGCAGCACCCTTTATGGTCTGCCACGACGGTCCCAAAGGCCGCCCCAATATGACCCTGCCGCATATCCTCGACAACCTGATCGCCCAGCAGCGAGTCCCCGCGATGATTGCGATCATGATCGCCAACGGCGGCGGCGATGCTCAGGGACACGAACGAGGAAAAGAGTATGACACGATGTCGGGCCTGTTCGCCGATTACATTGAAACCGAAGTCCTGCCACTGGTGGAAAAACACTGCAAGGTCAGGCTCACCAAAGATCCCGATGGTCGCGCTGCGATGGGCAGCAGTTCCGGAGGTTCCGCCGCACTCATCATGGCCTGGTACCGCACGGACCTCTATCACCGCGTGCTCACGACCTCCGGCACTTTTGTAAATCAGCAATGGCCCTTTAATCCAAAGACACCGGATGGCGCCTGGGGCTTTCACAACAAACTCATTTCCGAGAGCCCTAAAAAGCCTATTCGCATTTTCATGGCCATTGGCGACCGTGACAATTACAACCCTAATGTGATGCGAGATGGGATGCACGATTGGGTTGAAGCGAATCATCGCATGGCTACAGCGCTCAAAGCCAAAGGCTACCACTACCAATACCTGTTCTGTCAGAATTCAGGACACGGTGTGCGTAATGCAAAGGCACAATTCCTCCCCCATGCGATCGAATGGGTGTGGAACGGGTATGCCCCGAAATAGAACGGGGCACCGGCTCGCCTTTAGCAGCGATGCAGGCCGTACCTGGTACGCCAACAAATTATGGAAGACCAGCAGTCCCCGCAGTAACTGGGGCTGGTATGCGGTGGTGGAAACCGTAAACGAAACGACGACCGTAGCCATCATCAAGGAGATGAAGACTCCCAACACCATTCAGGCCTGCCTGCTGCATCGCCAGAAGTAGCGCCCGCAGCCACCCTTGCGCGGCCGGCCATTAATTCATAAGCCATTCCCCGATGCCATACCCATCACGCCGATCCCCGAGGCGATTATAAATAATATAGTCAATGTCCTCCGCAAGAAACTGAACACTACCGTCGCAAAATATGAACTGGGCTCCTCCTTTGTGATGAGATTTAAACCCAGCCGACGTCGACCAGTTCTTGAAATGGGAACAGTTCTTAGGGTTTAGCGGGGGATTCGCTTCGCTCCAGCTGAAGCCCGGATCGCCAATCCCGACTACGGGATAGTTAATCGGGCCACCCGTAAAGGCAAAGTTTGCATGATGATTAAGCCAACCTTTTTGCATATGGTCGCTCTTGTTAGGCAGAATTTCACCCCCCAAAATGACCTGACTTTCACCATCTGAGATGTCTCTGAATCTCGCTGCCCAGACGCCATTTGAAAAGACGCCCGATATCATGTAAGCCCGACCGTCCGTCCCGTGCGAGGACGGACCGGTGCCGAACATGTTCCCCGGAAAACCCGTACAGATATTTTGCCAGGAGGGGCATTTTTGGGCGCCGATGGAATATCCATAGGTGATGATCGTGGGGTCTATCTCTGGCCGGCTGCGATGCAGGAACGGTGCCAGGTCGGCCGAAGGACACAGCAATCCAGGGAGGATTTCACTGCGTACATGGTTACCACCGAAAGTGGTTGCACTATCAATCTCAAAACGGGACCAACCCCGAAAAGGATCCTCCTGACGTAAACCGGTGACATCGTGATTCAACTGGTTATAGAGCGGATTTTGCTCCAAAAATGGCAGCAGTTTGCTCCAGACACTTCCATGAGAACTGGAAGACCATGTTTGACCGTTGTGGGATTGACGGGCCCAGGCATACGTACCGGTGGGTGGCAATCGACCGTAAGTATTGTGGTAGGTCCGCATTGCCAGACCGATTTGTTTCAGGTTGTTAGCGCAGGACATCTTCCTAGCAGCTTCCCGGGCAGAGGTAAGACCGCCGAGCAACAGGCTGCTCAACATACCTGCAACAGCCATCGCAACCAGAAGTTCAATGATGGTGAGACCCCGCGGGGATTTTGTATCTGCCATTTAGGCTTCCCTCATAACTATAAAATATTTGCCTGGATGAACGTTTTGCTTGAGCAATATCTCCAGCTACTTCGTCGTTATTATTTTGAAATACGGTTTTCACCGCTGCTTGAAAGTGTGATGGTCAGGTTGATTGGTTCGACCGAGTCAGCCACGGTGATATCGCTGCCCGCTCTAAATTCTGCAACAAACAGCGCTGCATCGGTCTCAATAAAATCGGCGTCCTCCTCGGTAGCATTGGAATCGAGATCGATTAAATACTCCGCTAAGGGATCATCATCAGGGCCTTGAATCGGAAAATTAGAGGTGACTGCCGCAGGTTTGGTAACGGTTAACACATATTCAGCCGCCTGGACACCGTCCACAGAAACCCCCGCTGGCTGACCGGATACCGCATAGAGCGTGACCAGTGAAAAGTTCCCATCTTCATCCGTAATTGCCATGGCATGACGTCCGACTATCCCGCTGTAAGGTTCAGACTGCACGGGATGAAGCGTTACCGTGGCACCGGAGAAAGGCTGATTGTCCATATGGACGGTGCCGGTTACCTGCGTAACGTCCGGGGGAACGAAGGCGTTCATCTGATAAACAAGGTAGATGCCGCCGCCGCAAACGGCGACCACGCCTACAAAGACTCCACCCAGAATACCAAGGATCAGTCTCGTTTTGGAGCGTCGTTGAGGTTGCTCCGGCTGGGCGGTCGACTGTCCAACGGCAACTGCCAGCGGAACGTCAGCCGCCGCTTGATCAGTGACAACAACGGTCTGGCCGCAACCGCGACAAACACACTGCTGGCCGAGGAAATTCGGGGGCAGCATCGCCTGATAATCACAATGCGGACAGCTGAAATGTACTGCATTACTCATCGGAGACACGTCCCGGCTTTACGCCGTAAATCTTAAACTCTCTGAGAACATTATTGCAAATCATCACGGAGAACACAACAAAAACCGATGAATAATGGCCATCTATACTAGATTTCCGGTCGGACCTTACCCAGTTTCTACCGCGCCTGCTTGATCTCTTCCAACGCCCGCTTGAGATGCTGCAGGAACTGTTTGCAGGTGTACGAATCGACCACTATAGAATCATCAAAGGCTGCCAGCCATCGTTCGCTGCTGGAGGTAATTGGCCAGGGTCACGCCGAGATCGTTGCTTGTATCGCACCTGACGTATTCACAGCGATTCGCCTCGCAAATTTCTGCAAACTCGCTGGTGAACTTTTTTAGTGATTCCAGATATCCATCCCGTATATCCTGGGGTCTCGTTAAGAACTGGTCCGGATCTTCAAGTCCAATAAAACGGATCATGCCTTCCAGCGGAAAATAGATCTCGTCGTGGTGCATTACCTGCATCAAGACAACCTCGTGCTTATCATAGCGGAGACGCTGTAGCGTTTGATCTAGACCATCAAGATCAACCAAGAAATCGCTAATAACAATGACAATGCTTCTGCGGGCAATGCCGGCGGCGAACTCATTTAACACATCAGTAACATTTGTTTTGTCCGTAGCATTCACCGCGTCAAGCGATTCCGTCATCTTGATGATTTGCCGTACATTATTGGAAAGAGGCAGCGTGCCGCGGATTTTACTGTCAAAGGTCGTTAGCGAAAGACGGTCAGACTGTTCGACAATGAGATAGGCCAGAGTTGTAGCTAGACGCGAGGCATAGAGTAGTTTTTGCTGATCCTCCTCCCCATATCTCATGGAAGCGGAAATATCCAACAGCAGGTGACAGTTAAGATTTGTCTCCATTTCATACTGTTTGATCACGTGTTTTTCGTGGCGAAAATACACCTTCCAGTCCAGATGACGTAGGTCATCACCCGGGACGTACTCTCGGTGACCTGCAAATTCCACGGCAAACCCGTGAAACGGGCTTTTGTGCGCACCAGCCAGCATACCTTCCACCAGCTGCCGAGGCTCTAATTTAAACCGGCTAAGCTGGTTCAGCACTTGAGGCCGTATATATTTACTGAGGATTGCCTGAGTCATAAGTTAGCTTCGTTAATCACGAATTCTGTTTATACGCCGACGGCCGTTTCCTGAAATGACTGATCGGCCGGAATCTCTTCGCTTAACATCTCAATGATTTTTTCACTGTTGATGCCAGCAGCCATACCGGCATAATTAGGTGCAATTCGGTGACGCAGGGCTGGCTGAATCACGGCGACCACATCGTCCGTACTGGCGTGATAGCGACCGTGCAGAAGTGCGCGAGCCTTGGCACAGGATATAAGTGAAAGGACGCCTCGTGGTCCAGCCCCCCACTCAACCCATTTGTTGATCATTTCGGGGGCTTCCGGCTGCCCTGGTCGAGTTGCTCGCACAAAAGCATGTGCAAAACCCAACACCTGATCACAGACGGGCATCCGCTCAGTCAAAGCCTGAGCCTCAAGAATATCTTCCGCTGAAATAATCGCTTGAATGTCTCCCATCTCACCCGCGGAAACTTTACGGGCAATCTCCCACTCTTCCTGAGCCGAAGGATACCCCACTTTGATATAAAGCAAAAACCTATCCAGTTGCGCTTCCGGCAGCGGATAAGTCCCTTCCTGTTCCAGCGGATTTTGCGTGGCGAGCACAAAAAACGGAGCCGGCAATGTGTGTGATCTGCCACCTGCTGAAACAACACGCTCCTGCATCGCCTCAAGCATAGCCGCTTGGGTCTTGGGGGGGGTTCGATTGATTTCATCCGCTAGGACCATATTCGCAAAAATGGGGCCCCGTATAAATTCATAATTACGCTCTCGAGTGACCGGGTCCTCCTGCAGCACGTCCGTACCGGTAATATCTGAGGGCATCAGGTCTGGAGTGAACTGAATGCGGTGAAAGGAGAGGGTTAACGCTTCGGCAATCGACGAAACCATCAGTGTTTTTGCCAATCCAGGTACGCCCTCCAATAGAGCATGGCCACGGGCGAGCACGGCGATGAGAATTTGCTCAATGACCTCATCCTGACCAACGATGACCTTGCGCAGCTCTTCGCGTAGTTCGTTACACTTGCCGGCCCACATAGTAACCGCTGCTACATCGTCTTGATTGTCAGTTTGGTTTTCTTCCGTCATGTTGTCGTTTCCTGATAAATGGCGTCGCAGGCTAACACCCGCTGTATCTAGTTATTTAATACTGTTAAAGTACCGCTTTAATCGATCTTCGTAGCCCCGTGGCAAGGTACGTTTATTGCCAGATTTAATGGCTTGCTGAATCGATTTGGGCAGTGTCGTCAGCCAGGGACTTTGTTGATTACCAAGCAAAGGAACGTCCGTGTCTTTGCCCCGGCCACCGGGAACCCGAGAGTCCCCGTCGGTTTTAGCCTCGACGACCTCAACGGGACCGTCCTGAGGACCTTCGTTTTCAGAGGCACCAAGCTTTCCTTTGCTTTCTGCGCCTCCTTCCCCAGCAGCACCCGCCGGCATCGGCGTCTCCGCCAACTCACCGCTTGCAGGACCTGCTTGACCCGGCATCGGTGTGCCTCCCGGCATCGGTATGCCACCGGGCATCGGTGTACCTCCCGGCAGCGGAGTCGCGCCCGGCAGCGGGCTTCCAGGTTCGCCAGCAAGACCGTCAAAAGGCAATTCGTCCGACGCGAACGGATCCGGCGTAAGTCCCAGGTCCGTCCCAGCCATTAATGCCGCCGTTTCAAGCGGGTTCGTGGGGACGAAGCCATCATTTGGAGGAAGCGGAGCTGCCGGAGTCGCACTAGGCTGAGCTGGTTGCCCCGGTTGTTCGCCGGAAGGGGTATCACCAGGCGGAGCTGGTTGCCCAGATTGTTCGCCGGAAGGGGTGTCACCAGGCTGAGCTGGTTGCCCAGGTTGTTCCCCGGATGGGGTGTCACCAGGAAGGTCATTAGCAGCAAGTTGTGTTTCAGCGGGCTGTGTTAACTCACGTGCCAGTTCCGCAGCATCAAGAATCGGTTCGTTGGCTATATTTTGTTGTTCGGCAATTTCACTTGCGAGCTGACCAACGCCAGCCAGAGATTCGGCTTGAGCCAAAATCGCCTCTAATAGATCGTTAGGATCCGGTCCACGTGGGTCATCCGAATCAACAGCTTTTTCAGTCTTCTTACGTAGATCAGAAAGTTCTGTCGCGGATTCCTTACCTTGTTCTGCGAGTAACGCAAGTTGCTGAGCCTTTAACAAGTCTTCCAATAACTGCTCTTCTTTTATATCTGCAATAACCTCCGCCTGAAGGACCTGACGATCACGCGTCGTTTCAGCGTCAACAGGTTCTGCAGCGGCTTCTCCAGCAGGTTCACCGCCAGGTTCGCCAGTGGGTTCACCGCCAGGTTCGCCAGCAGGTTCGCCAGCAGGTTCGCCGGCAGGTTCGCCAGCAGGTTCGCCGCTAGGTTCGCCCGCAGGTTCG
>Ga0208879_1000367_pt1 | contig 46729 bp, 36 predicted proteins | sample Knorr_S15_td_Bot_FD_185605 | JGI IMG/M metagenome (GOLD analysis project Ga0208879, IMG submission 185605) | Marine microbial communities from Southern Atlantic Ocean transect - Knorr_S15_td_Bottom_ad_5009_LV_A (SPAdes) (version 2) | ecosystem: Environmental > Aquatic > Marine > Oceanic | place... | reverse complement strand
TGAGGGGGAGAAGCGATTACATTGGGGCATCATGGTCTCAATGATTTTTGTTTACAGTTTGATTGGTTATGTTGTAGCGACCGCTCTTTCGCCTTTACTCGCCGCCTCCGGCCTAATTTCATTGGCAATTATGGGATTCTTGCTCGGCGAGCGATGGGTTCCGGACAAGGGAATGCATCTGCTTGGGGTAACTTGGGTAATCATCTCGATGAAATTGCTGTACGGATTGGCTCTTGATGCTCATCATTGGGGTTGGATTAGTACTCCGGTGCTTGGAGTAGTATTGCTATCGTTGGTCGGAGTCAATATTGGGGTAGCCTATCGCCATAATCACGATGCTATCGCCGCGCAGGCGACTTTGGTTTTACTCGCGATTGCCAGCGCGACAGGATTGTTGTTTGGAGAGGTTGGAATCGCCGGGATGATTTTGCTTGCAACTCTATTGCTGCACGGGCTTGCAATTCACAGAAAAAGCGGTAATCTCGCCTCGCTTGGCATCGCTGCCAGTCATCTCTGGATTGGATTTCACGCAATCCAATCATCTCCGCTTGAAATCGGCGCGTTAACGATTTTACCACTCGCCGACCCGCTGCTGCTATTCTTACTCGCGTTAGCAATCGCAGTGGTAAATGGAGCGATGGCCGCTCGGTTTTCGAAATCTGAAAATTGGTTCAGCCAAGGATTGGGCGCAGTCGGACTTGGCAAGCCGGGGCTATGGGGAGTTTCCGTTGGTATCGGGATGATTGGTGCGATGATGTTGCTGGCATCTGAGCGCGATACCACCGGCTATGCACTCGGTTTACTGATGACCTTGCTTGCGGTTTATGGAGGCTCATATCTCGTGGTTCGCGGAGTATCTGCTGCTCGGGTGCTCAAACCGCTACTCGCCTCCCTTCCGGTTTTGCTCATCGTATTGCTCGGCCAAGAATTCTGGACCGGCTCACCCATTCCACTTTCCGGCTACGAATTATTCACAGTTATCGCAGCGATATTAACAGCATTCGTCCTGCTGCGAGACCAAGAGAGTGTCACAGATAGAGTACTATGGTTAGGGACAGTAGTCATCATCATCCTGCTGACTATTTTGATTCCCGCCCGTTCGGTATCTGATGGCGGCGATGAAGGCATTATGCTATTGTCATCCTTAGCCATTTTACAAATCGCCACCGCATTCTTAGCGATACGGAGATCCTCTCCAAGTCTTGCCGGGGTGACAATTTTAGCACCGTGGGCATGGATGCTAATTCATCGGTTTTGGTTCACTACATTGGGTGTATTTTCCTCAGCCCGCGGCATTGATGTTAGCTCATTACAAGTCATCAAACTCGACGAGACTGCCATCGCAATTTTCCTGATTTTCTCGGCTTTACTGCAATATCCAATCAATATCCGACTCGGAGAAACTGGCGTCAATCTTGCTGGCAGGCTGATTGGAGCCACCGAATTGAGCGCAAGATTACGCGATTCGGGTATGCTGCGATTATGGAATCTCGGCTTGCTATCCGGCCTACTTGTTTGGTTAGCAAATTCGGTACCGGGGGAAGCGAATGGATGGGGTGTAGTAGCAGGCTTAGGCGCGTTGGTATTAGTGCACGTGGCTGCAGAAGCACAGGGCAAACATCAGGGAAATCCACGAACTATTCTGATTATGTTGGCCATCACCTTCGCCATTCTGCAATGGAGGGGTGGACTAGACGCGATTTGGATGTTGATTCTCACCGTCGCATCCATGGGAATTATTTTGACCCGAAACAAAGAGGATTCGGGCCCGATTTTGTCACTTGGGATGATGTTGCTCGGCTTGCAGATTACTCTTTTTGCCCTCGACAGATTTGTGGTAAATTCACTGGTAGAACCGGAGCCGTTGGACCGACTTCAAACCGGTTTTATTGTTCTCGCTTGTACCACATCTATGTTGGCATATTACCTACCAATTGCTGCCCGATTGAAGGACTTGCTTCGCCCAGCCGCAGCCACCCTCGTGTTGCTGACAATTACCATTTGGGCTTCTTGGAGCGATGAATCACATTGGATTGCTTCTAGCTTCGCGTTGCTTCTTTTCGCTGCGAGTGGGCTGTGGCTCGCCGCTCAAGGTGAGATTCGTCACAGCCTATCACAGATGGGTAAGAGAGAGGAGCGGCTCGCTGCAATTGAGCGACGCCAAAAGATGGTTGCTGCATTAGCCAGCGGAGATTTCAGTGGATTAGACCCCACCGTAGCAGGCTTACTGGAGATGAGCACTTCCAGTCCATCGGCTTCCGGTGAAGATGCTGCACTGCCGTCGATGGTGGCGGCGAGTAGTCAAATGGCATTGGACTCACCAAAACAACAGGTCGCACTCGACCAAGAAATACAGGGGAGAGTTTACCACTTCGCTGACGATACGTTAGCAAGTTTGGCATCAGCGGATACGTCCGGTGAGACAGTCAGGGCAATCTCACAGGCGGTTTCAATTGGAAAGGTGAAGATGTCTGATGCGCAATTGTACGGCTTGTTAGACAAGCAACGCAAACGACGCAGGCGGTCTGGCGCACACGGAGGAGATGAGCATCTTGATTTGTTAGTCGGCGATATTCACCACAAACCGCTCATCGTACTTTCATTCATCATCGTCACTGCCCTCGCTGCGACATTCGCCGCCTTCACCCTTTCATCAGCCGCCGCGGGAGTGCTACTCATCACCAGCATTTTCGCGCTCGCACTAACCTTCGTATCACGTTGGAGAGCCAAGGTTGTGCAACTGAGACTTCCAGACCTATTGGGTATTGAAATGCCGTTTACAGTCACCATGATTGCACTCGGTTTCATCTATCTCGCCGGGCACCTCGGACCACTTGGCTCACCATGGAATCAGTTGGATTTGATGGTTCTTTCAACCGCGCTCATCGCGTTGGCAGGTGTATCATTGACCGGACGGCACGACCTCGCTTGGAGAATACCATCCGCCCTTGAAGCGGTTGTTCTAGTCCTGCTGATGACAAGGTTACTCGGAGTGGTGTTGTATGGAGCTTCACCGATGCCGTTGTCAGTAAATCCATTAGCGACATCAACCACTGGCGGAATGAGCCTAACCCTCGTAGGTTGGAATATCCCGTGGATTTACCACGAGGCTCTATTGCTATGTCTGGTCTTGGTCTGGGATTGGATAGAGGGGGTGAGGCGGAAGCGAGGAATGCCCGACCACAGGGGTGCTGCTGGGCGCGGCGGCTGGGCCTTGAGCGTGGTTCTACTCTCAACAGGTCCTGCAGGCTTGCTTGCCGGCGTGCTATGCATGCGCCGCTCATTCCAGTGGCAGCAACCTGCCGCGGCCGCTATCAGCGTGCATGTGATTTTGGCCGCGTTATTCGCCTTTACGAGTTGGGTTGATACCGATAATGCTGGTAAATTACTCGGCCTGATTATTTTGGCAGTCGCGATAGCTATGGTGTTGGCACATATCTCCAGCATCGTCCTATCCAAACCGCATTGGACCACGGCTTGGATGTGGAACGCCCATATTCTTCTGCCATTCTCAGTATTCATTATCACCGGATTCTCCGGTTGGCTGATTCTCAGTATCCTCGTGCTTTCGCTCACCACTTGGGTGGGTGGGATACTGCAGTTACGACGAGGAATCAGAGTGTTTGGTGCCTTTGACCTTGGTTTGTCAGTTATCGCATGGATTTTGGTTCTACAGAGTTCCATACTAGACCCACTAATGTTGCTGCTGATGCTACTCTCATTCGCTGTTGTTCTCGGCGTAGTTGCTTGGCTTGGCACCCGTCATCAAGAACAGATGAGCCAAAATTGACGCCTATGCTCAGTTATTTACTGTTCAAGACAAATATTGTTGGTCTATACACACGGGCGTATCAGGCGAACGTTGATGGCTGAGCAGCGACGCAATTAGGCTGTGAGCGGCTCTTGGATTACGGATCGGCCAGAGGCGGAAGAGCACCCAATTGTGCCTCTTGGCTTGAATGAAATGGCAGTTCCACGCCTTGCGATTATCGCGTCGTGCGTAATTTTGGTCATGCTGCTGCTCAGCATGGGATGGATTGCAATCGCCGCGCTCTCTTTCCTAAATCAATTCGAAGATGCATATGCTGCGGTAGATGAAAATGACCTCAAGCATGATGGGCGTTGGACATGGGAGGTGACCATGTTGCTAGACGATTGTGAGCCAAGGGACGGTGAATGGACATGGCCAGACAATCTGTCTGCACAGGATGACGTATTTTGGCTACCCGGAGAGGTTCAATGTAATTGGCCCCATCAAGGTCAAGGCGACTATGCCACCATCGCAATCAGCAATATCGCCAATGACAGTCTCGCCCTTACAATTCAACTCAACACCGATGCGGTGAGTATTGATGGAGAAGGCAATTCTACCACGGTGCAAATAGAGGGCAATGATGCGATTATTCTACCGCTTAGATTGGAATCTGGCGACGAAGACATCACCTTCACGGTCACCGCCTCGCATGTATCATTACCGAGTGCGCAGGTGAATTTGTACATCAGTTTGTTTGCTGACGGTGGAGAAAAAGACCGTCACACCCGCTCTGAGAATTTATTTGTTAGCTACACGGTTTGGGATGCAGACACTAACGAGGAATTGGATTCAGGAACATTACCCGCAACTGCCGGCGACGACCCACGTTATATCGAAGGTTTTGGCTGGGGCTTGGTTGGCTTGGATGCAGATTTGCTCGATACCGCTACCTGCACTTTTTCTTGCACCACCCACACAGTATTGCTTCCCCCCGAGATAGCATATGGTGACAGAGATGGCCATGTATTGCAGGAGTCATGGCTCCGCTTTGAGTTAGAACTTGAGCAGATGCTCATTTGAGGAAATCACTGCGGCGGTGGGAATTGCTGCCCGCCTCCATCTCCTTGAGCCATCTGCTCTAAGGATGGTTGGGGTAGTGGTGCCACGCCCGGTGGTGGCGCTTGATTGGTTGGTGCAGCCGGGGTTGGATTAACGACGGCTGGAGGAATAGGCGCAGCAGACGGTGGAGGTAGCGCATTGGCTGAAGGAGCCTCCGGCGCATCATCAACAACGGCCCCTAGTGCATCACCCCTGCCCTTTTTTCGCAGGGCGAGCATCATGGATATAATCGCAATTATCAGCGCAACAATGGCAAGGGTCGGAGTGGCTATTCCCGCCAAATCACCGGCGAAATTGGCGGCCCCGATACTTTCGTCATCTGCGATATCCACGACAAGATAGGTTGATGCCCCACCTACTTGGATGACCGCGAGATAACTACCGCTGCTCATGTTCTCAGGAAGCGCTAATGGAATCGTTCCGCTCGCGCTAGTAACTATTCCAACCTTCATATTTTCTTCGTCACCGACTATGCCCGTTGACCAACCCATAGGTAAATTAAATCGCCCATCTTGTTCAAGAGAGTGCAATTGATATTCAACTTCAATCACATCTCCAGCCGTTGGGGTACTCCACGGTAAATTCACCTCAAGAGTGTGGCCCTGTCTGCGTTGCAGTACAACCAAATCGCTAACTTGTCTTCCATCCGTATCTATCACTTCCACGGAAATGTACCACGAATATTCATCGTGAGCGTCGGGTATTTCTACACTGAATTCAACACTAGATTCTAGACCTTCAATCACTCCGGATTGCCCATCAGATGATTGCCAGATCCATACCAAATCACCTTCTAATCCCCAAGATATCATCGAACAAAGGATAACATCGCCGGGAGAGAAAACAATACTGTTGGTGGCAATATTTGTCCACGGCTCCTCGATGTTCAGAGTAATGGTTTCTTCGTCAAGAGCACCGGTAGAGTTGCTCGCAATCACCGTCACGCGCATATCCTGAATATTCGGTTGATGGGATTCAGAAATAGCAACAATCAACTCTACCCTCCCATCATTATCAACTTGCGCTAGTCGGATTTCAGAAGTTGTAACCCCATCGTAGTAGATATCGTCATCATCAATATCTGAGACTGTCCAATACACCCAGGCGTATGGCATCGGCTGGTCTGCATCATCAGTTACCAAAACGGCAATCACGGCTGAATCTCCTGGATTCCATGGTCCTCCAACCTCTCTCAAATTAACATTGACTCCCTGCCCGACAGCATCATCGTCGAGCAAAAGGAAGACTGTCGTATTGGCGGTGACTGGGGTTCCATCAACAGGTGAGGAACCTTGCAATTCAAGCACGGCTGAACCGGAGTGAAGACCTTGGATATCGCCGATGTCAAGCATGAATTGTATTCTTCCACGCGCTTCGCTATTTAGGCCCACCACAATCGGTCTCTTGATGCCGTCTTGCCAAATTGATAGAGATGCTGAGCGATTTTCCAACGGTGCCCATTCCCAGTATCCATTGGCCATAGCACGCGCTTCAAGCAATACTGGAACTCCGGGTTCAAATACGCCATTTCCGGTAGACAACCATTGAAAGGCAAATGAGCCACATTCTACTACCAATGTCGTGCTGTCAGACTGCTGAGCATTGCTGCCGTTTGCCCATATAGTGATTTCAATATCGGAATAAATCCAATCACCTTGTGGCACATTTAAAGGGATATCAAATTGGAACGAAAAAATCCCTGTAATGGCAGTCAGTGTACCGGACTGAGTTCGGTATTCAATTGAATCATCCTCATCAATGAAATATTCAGCTAGGTATTCCACTCGGTCAGAAAAAATTGGTTCATTTGTCCATGGATGGGTGATAGCACCATTGATGACAATTGTTGAGCCGGGAAGCACTGCATCATTTGGAGTTTCAGTTATTACGCGACGAGACATTACTGAGAATAGCTCACATTCAATAATCGCAATGAAATCTTCATCCCACCAATCGGTATCCCACACACCCAAACATAGTGAATATTGACCAGTAGGGATGTTTGGTGAAACTATCCATTCGTAGGTCAGGACTTCGTTATTAGTAGTTTGATTATGCCTTTCAAACCGGTATTGCCCTTCGGAATCTTCGACCCAGACCTCATATTTCTCTCCGGATTCAAGTGAATCAACTCTTATCTCAACAATCTCACCGGGAATTGCTATTGAGGGTCGGATTTCCACTTCACCACTACTTGAACGCCCTGCTTGTGCCTGCATTATTGGCGAGAGCATGGAAAGGAGTAGAATTGTGGTTATGAGATGAATTACGAGGCTGCGCATGTGTGGCGGATGTGTTGATGAAGCATGAGTGTATCGCCGGGAATACTTGCACGATAGCAGACAGTAAATCAGATGGCTTAGTGACCCTTCTGAGCGTTTGGTGAGGACATGGCATCGCTGATTGGGCCGGTCGTATTAGCGGCTGATGAGAGTGCACGAGAATACGCCCAATCGGTTGCACCGGCTTCACCATCTCCCCAAAGCCCACCTCTGCACGCAACTGCGGAAATGCGTAGACTTGCAACTCCATGGCGCATCGCTGCCTCCCGCGCCCACTTGATCGCAGGTTGTGAGTTACCACCCGGGGTAATTCTAGACCCGGCATGTGGTAGCGCGACTCAGTTGGTTGCGCTGTGCTGCGAATTGCAATTAGCAGGCATTGGGGTAGAATTGGACGGAGCAGCCGCACCTTTTGCTGCTGTCAATCTTGCGAGGAGTTCCGAGTGGTCTGAGTCAGATGCAGGTGAATGTGCGTGGGGTGATAGTAGTAGGGTATTGTGGGGAAATGGCTTGGATGCTGATGGCGTGATGGCGGCCTACCGAGCCTCTGTTGGCGAAGATGACAGTCGGATTTCCCTATTGCATATTGATCCGGAACGACCTGTTGATGCGCAGCAACATACCCTGGAAGAAATGCAGCCCAGACTCGACCTGCTGCTGAAGGCTTGGGCCCCATATATATCTCCGGATGGAGAAGTACCTGCACTCATTTTGGACCTATCTCCCCGTCTTTCGGGCCAACAGCGAAGCGAAGTTGATGATATCATCAATAGTCTGTGGCCAAATGCGGCCCGAACTTGGCAGTGGCTCACTCAGGGGCGTGGGAGGATTGACCGGCTTTCGGTGTGGGTTGGACCGGTTGCATCGCCATCCCCCATTAGTCTAGTTCGGATGGCTAAGGATGGCAATCTCGTCACTTTGATGGGCGAAGCCACCGATACTGAACAATCGGCTGATGTCTCAGTTGAGATTGGAAATTGGGTGACTTTGGTTGACCCGGCATTACTCGCCAGCGGTCTTGCCTCGAAATGGATTGATATTGCTACCGAACCAGCCTGTGAGTGGCAATGGCTGCGCTGCGATGGACGCAGACCGTTATTGGCTACCGATTCGCCGCTAATCCAGCACGAGATTGCCTCGGCGTTTTACTCTGTCAGCGGCGAAGTAGTCTGCTTTTCTTCCACCGAATGGAATATGTCAGGTGATGAGGCAATTGCAGCCACCGCCGCTGGTTTGGCTGAGGAGGCAATAGATAGTGGGCTCACCTCACTGCATCTCCGATGCAGCATGAATCCAGAGTTACAACCAAAGATGCAATCCGCCATTGATAGGTCGATGCGGAGACTGAATACCGAATTGGATGAGGAGTCGCGAGGATTCCTTGTTGAGATGGATTCCACACCTTGTCAATACCTATTGTGTAGAGTGCTTAAATTGTAATTGGAGCCACTTGCCCCCTTAGGGGCATTTCTGTTTGCGACAGTTCCGTTCAAATAGGGGTGGCGAGTCGGCGAGACGCCTCACATGGGGCCATTGGGCGACCAATGAACAGGGGAGGACCCGGAAATGGCAAAGATTGACGAAACCGAACTCGGTGATGATTTCAATTACATCATCAGGCTCGCTGATAGTGATGTGGATGGTCTACGACCAATCGGCATGGGATTAACCAGTGTGACAGGCGTGGGCATCCGTACCGCTCAGGCCATTTGTGAAATTGCTGGTATTGATTCGAGCAAGAAGGCTGGACATCTCACCGATGATGAGCAAACTGTTCTCAAGGATACCATCGAGGAATACGCGACCAAAGTCCCGCTTTGGATGTTGAACAGACAGCGCGACCTTGATACTGGAGATGAATTGCATCTTTTCTCCAACGATGTGAAGATGGTGAAGAAGGATGACATCGCACGACTGCGTGCCTCGAAGGCATATCGCGGTGTGCGGCACGCAGCGAATCAGCGAGTTCGCGGACAGAGGACTAGAAGCAATGGAAGATCCGGCTTGACGCTTGGTGTCCAGCGCAAGAAATGAGGTGAGATGAATGGGACATCCGAAATTTCCTCGACCTCAATACGACACTCCCGCTCACCCTTGGAAAAAGGGACGAATCGAGGAGGAACACGCACTCAAAGAGCAGTTTGGCCTGAAGAAGGTCGGCGGCATGAAGGAAATCTGGAAGTCAAAGTCAAAGTTACGACGTTGGCGACAGAATGCGATGAAGTTAATCGGGCGAGGGCAGACCACCGAGGGTCACTACGCTCGCGAGAAGGTAGACTTACTGGCTTCGTTGGTCAACCGCGGCCTGCTTGCTGATGGTGCATTGTTGGATGATGTGCTACAGATTAACGTTGAACACGTTCTCAGCCGTCGCTTGCAGAGTCAAGTTTACTATCATGGATTGGCGAGCAGCATGAGGCAGGCTCGTCAACTGGTCATTCACGGCCATGTTTCCGTTGGCGACCAGAAGATGACCGTACCCGGCTACATCATCAGCCGTGATGAGGAAGCAGAACTTTCCTATCACCACAATTCTCCACTCAATGACGCGAGCCACCACATCCGCCAGCAAATCGAAGTGATTCGCACGATGGCGGATTATGGTGAGGAGGAGGAATTAGTCGCAGCCGGTGAGGATGCCCCGGCTACTGAGGCTGCAACTGCAGGAGGAGGTGAGGCCTGATGGACCACAAAGCAGTGCTTCACATCTACAGTTCGTACAATAACGTACTATTGACCGCAACCGACCTTACCGGTGCAGAGACCATCGCAAAGGTCAGCGGCGGACAAGTTACCAAGAAGGCTAGCGATGCAGGCGGCCAATTCGCCGCAACCCGCGCCGCCGAAAAAATCGCTGACATGTTGAAAGATAAGGAATTCTCTCAAGTCATCGTGAAGTATCGGGGTGCTGGAGGCAATAAGAGTCCGAATACTGGGCCCGGTGCACAGGCAGCCATTCGCGCACTCACCCGAGCTGGAATCAAAGTTGCACGCATTGAGGATGTAACACCGATTCCGCACGATGGAACAAAAAAGAAGGGAGGGCGCCGTGGGCGTCGTGTATGATTGGAGATGAAAAACATGATAAAAACAAAAATAATCACAGAAACCGATACTCATCTTGAGGTGCTGATTTCGGGAACAGACCGCGCACAGGTCAATGCGATTCGTCGGACCATGCTTTCAGAAGTTCCCAAGATGGCTATTCACAAAGTTCGCTTTGAAATGGGCACTATTGATGACAGCACTACTGGTGAGACCTTTGAATCAGTCAGTGCGATTCCAGATGAGGTAATCGCCCACCGGCTAGCAATGATTCCAATCCCAACATTTCACGACGAATTTTGTTTCCTTGAGGACGACCCAGCCAATGAAGGCCTCCCCAAAGAGGAATGGGGCAGCCCCGGCTCACAAATAATCTACCACTGCAGTTCCCGTGGAACCCCCGAAGGTCACATGGTTACCGCTGCTGATTTGAATGTGCTTGGAGAAGATAAATTACAGATTCCGGAGGCTTACCGTGACATTCCGATAACCAAGTTGTTTGAAGGTCAATATATCGAGTTCTATGCTTACGCTGTTCTTGGTCGCGGTCAGGATCATGCCAAGTGGACTCCGGTCGCGGGGGTAACTTTCATGCCGCGACAAGTTGCCAAGTTAAACATCAAGACCAAGGCGAAGATTCTGTGGGATCTTAACTTAACTATCACCGAGAAGGATTTCAAGGCAGGCAAGATGGATGATATTGCAAAGATTGCAATCCTGAAGAAGGACTTGATGCATGTCGGAGACGGCACCGCTCGCCAAGTTGATTTCAAGAATGCAATTACCCTCGAAGATGTGCCGGGAGAGTACCTTTTCAAGTTTGATACCGATGGCTCAATGAGTGCTCGCACCGCTTTCAATCAGGCTTGCAGCGTGCTTGCAGGTCGGTTTGGTAACCTATCAGAAATTCTCAATTCATCACTTTGAGCCTAGTTGAGGCGTCATCAGCGTTTTACTGATGAGGGATGACTTCACTCAGGTGGTCAGATGACCGTCGGGCGCGCTCACGTTGGTGGCCACATCACCTTGCTGTTCAGTGTGGAGGATTTGCCATCCAATCCACTTGAGCAAGGAAGTCGGGGTTCGGGATTATCCATTGCGCATGGTGTAGAGGTCATTGCTACAGCAACCGCAGACGGAGAAGGAAAAGTGGAACTTGCAGGTGATGCCCCCAATGAGATATTGTTTACGACGGTCGTCGAGGAATTATCAGAATTATTGCCTGAAGTAGCAAGCACTGATTGGATTATCGAACATCGTGCTGAATTGCCAACTTCGCAGGGTTTTGGTTTGTCCGCCTCGGCCGCATTAGCAACTGCTTTGGCGATGCAGCGAGCCCTCGGCGAGCAGGAAAATGAGGTTGCAAGAGCAGTACACTGCGCCCATTTGGTCGAGCGTCGTTTATCTGGAGGGTTGGGTGATGTTGCAGCAATTCACGCCGGAGGTGTGGAGTTACGCATTAGTGCGGGCTGCCCATCTTTTGACAACGGATTGGGCGGCCCGGGCGGGGTTCTGTCGTGGTATCAGGAAATTCCAATGGTGGTTTGCTGGCGAGCCAAATCAAATCGCCATACTTCCGGATACATTGACGATGATGATTGGAAAAAGAGAATCAGCGATTCGGGAGATCTCGCCCTCGCCCCTCTCTTGGCCAAAAAATGGAATGCAAATTGTTGGCATGAATTACTTGATGCGAGCGCGAACTTCGCTGCGGATTCAGGATTACTTAACGATGCAAATCGTGATGATTTACTGATGATGGTTGGTGGGGCAATAGCATCCTGCACCCTCGCGGATGTAGGCTTAATCGTTAGATTATGCATGCTTGGGGAAAGCGCAGTAATCATTCCGAGTGACCTTGCGGGGGAAAGTCCTGAAGGTTGGCACATGCGCTTAGTTGAAGCATTAGAAGCACGAGGATTAGGTGCATTGGCAACTGAAGTGAGTGGCGACCCGCTAAACCTGTAGTCAGTCGTCATTGCGTTTTTCATTCATTTTTCGGTTATGAGTAATTAGTTTGCTCAAATCTAACTCATTGGCGTCTAAAAGCAGTGCTCCCCTCAGGCGCAATCCATCACAAAACCCATGTCTGAATACAATCGCTCCATATCCCCATTCCTCCACATAGCGATTGACCTGTTTCTGGGTCTTTTTACGCGGGAATGAGAGATTAGCCCCGTAGTAATGCTTAGCATCAATCCACGCGACTGGCACGCCGTTTATCTCAACATCATCAAGCATCAGTAAATCCGGGGTGCGAACTGGCCTTCCTTCTGCCGCTACTTGTTCGGTCATCAGGTCGTCTTGGGTACGAAATCGGACTCCGGATTTTTCGAAGTGTTCGCATAGAAGAACCTCAAAAATATCTGCTGCATGGTGGGTTTCAGCCTGATTGACGTGAGTAACTCTATCGGCTTTTTCTGCGGCTTGGAATTCAGCCAAGTCACGATCATTCAACTTCTTTTTTGGGCTTCGGAGGGTTTCCTTGATACGAGTTTTTGACCAATTCCGGGCCGATAAAATTGCTCGGAAAAGATTGACTGGAGGAAAATCAAACCGCTTTGATAATGCGAGGACGGTTTCGCCGCCATCGTATCTACGACTCAATTCTCTGGCTCTGCGTTGCAGTCGCCCGTGGCTATATACCGCCTTTTCTTGATTGAGGGCAGCACGTAGACTGAGAGCCTGTTCAAGTGAGATATCTAGGTGGTTAATATCCTTAGCAATCTCATCAACTCGATCATCTTCAAGGAAGCCAAATTCCCCCGGCCTGACAATCAGTTCAGACGCCTCTCTCTCGGCTTTGAGTGGAACCGGATTTGTTTTCCACTTCATCGAAATACTCGTAGGTGCTGGAGACATATCGGTTGGAATTCCCATTGGCAGTGGCTTGACCTCAAACCTTTCACGGGCGCGTTTCATAGCATCTGAATTGAATGCAACAGCATCGTTTTGCTGCCTACCGCCTTTGGGCTTAGCACCCTGCCGTCCTCCACCTCGTCCCCGGGGATTTCTCCCCCGCCGTTGTTGTCTATGCCGGGGCGCACCTTTTGGCGCGTTGGAATCAGAGGAGGTCGGACGCTTGTTTGTGTCCTTCTCATTACTCACTGATGATGGCGAGCCATCGGGGGTTCATGAACCCACTCTCCAGCCAGTAGCAATTATCCCACTCCATTGGTTGTGGTATGATATCAGACTGATTTCACCCGATTTCTTGAGTTGGCAATCACTCGGTATCCGAGGTCACGAAGTGGTAGTGGAATCCACCATAATGCCACCGCGAGGATTTTCCAAAACAGTCCGAGCCGCAACAATATCCGTACTACTGCGGCACTTCGCACATGCCAATCACCAGTCTCAGAAATGAAATACATCGTGTCTATCCCCCGTAGTCTTACCGGGCAATCAGTAAAGACAGCATCACCGAAATCAGAGTCTTGGGCAATCAGTGCCATCCTACCTTTTTTGTCTCTATTGCGAGTAAATCTAGCCTGCTTATTACAGAATTCACAAAAACCGTCGAATAGCACAATAGCCTGCCCATCTTGCACGGAAGGAGTTGTAGGACAGGCACCGCACTCGCATTCATCCGAGTGATTATTTGTATTTTCCACCGGCCTCACCTGTAGGCAATACCCGGTTCAAGAGGCATGGCTGTTCTAGCTTTATTTGCGACATCCTCACCTTCACCAGCGAGGTGAATTATCACTTGCTCAACTTCAAGGGTAGAGCCAATCCAGTCCGCATTTTCGTGCAGATAGGCTGTTTCGTCAAAGTCAGACAGCAATAGGTTTCGTTCACCTTCGCTATAGGTGTGAATTTTCCCGCGCTTCTTCTTCTTACCAATTACCAATGTGCGCCACACTTGAATCACATCGCCGCGCAGTTCCTCATCGTGAAAACAGGCTCTAGTCTGAACGAATTTATTGCCACCCTGTTTGAAGTCAAAATCTTCCTGATACATACGCACAGCGTTACTTGCTAGGTCCACCTTCCACTCCGGTGCAGTCTGAATTACCACCGCGGTTAGTGGGCCATCCGCATGCCTCTGTGCCAATCCCCTCACTCCGCGCGCCCCGTCAATGACATTGCGAAGATAGGCTTCCTTTGCCAGCACCTGCTGATCATTTTGCTCCGCCTCATCAATCGTGATAACCGTTTGTGCCAACATGGTGGTATTGGCGAGATTTTGCCAAATATGTTCGGCTATATGTGGGGTCGCAGGATATAGCATCGTAGCGAGCGCAGACAGCCACTTACGAGCAGTTTCCACATTTGCTCCGCCCCTGCGTAGATACCAATTCCAATCGGTGAGCATCTCGTAGTGGCTGTGCATTACCGCTTCGCGTAAACTGACATCAGCCATCGCGTCACTCCACGCCCGTCTGTTCACCCTTACGCGCGCGAGCAACCAATCATCTAGCGGTGAGGCATCACCGGCAAGAGTCTGAACGGTTGCAAGGGCGGCATGAATTGCAAGCATCTGTCGGTGATTGGCTTCAATAGCGGTATCGGACCAGTCCATCCCCGCTTCCGGATTAGCCCCGAATAAAATGAACAATCGGACGGTGTCAGCCCCATATTTTTCGATCATCTCACTTGGGCTTTGGGTATTGCCTAGACTTTTACTCATCTTGGCCGAACGAGTAGTGAGTGGTGCAGAACAACTCGGACAGTCCCCGTCTGCCATATCCACATGATATTCCACATTACATGCCGCACAGTACGGGGCAGGAGCATTGACCATCCCTTGACAGACCAACCGGCCAAATGGCTCTGATACAGTGGTTAGCCCAGCATCACGCAACGCCTTGGTGAAGAATCTAGCATACAATAAATGCATGACCGCATGTTCAATCCCGCCAATGTAGAGGTCAACTCCACCTTGCATCCAATAGTCAGCAGAATCTTTGTTGAATACCTCATCATTATTCATCGGATCACAAAAGCGTAGGAAATACCAACTCGAATCGTAGAATGTGTCCATAGTATCAGTTTCACGTCTCGCATCCCCCTCACAACTTGGACAGGTAACTTCAACGAATTCAGGGTGGTTAGCCAAAGGATTGCCTGACGAATCCTCACTAAAGGTGACGTCAAGAGGTAAACTGACGGGTAAGTCTGCGGTAGGAACCGGCACTACTCCGCACTTTTCACAATGGATGAAGGGAATCGGAGTACCCCAGAAGCGTTGTCGAGATAGCAGCCAATCTTTCAGGCGATATTGAATGGTGCCTTGTCCGACGCCTTGTTTTTCCAACTCTGCAATTACTGCGTTTCTTGCAGCATCCCCATATAATCCGTCAAAACCGGCTTTTGCCGAATTCACCATCCATCCTTCACCGGTGAATGCCGCCTCCAAAGTAGCCATCTGGTGGTCTTTGGTCGGAATCAGCACTTCCTTCACGTCCAAACGATGAGCCTTAGCGAAATCAAAATCTCTTTCGTCATGGGCAGGTACTGCCATCACTGCGCCGGTGCCATAAGAGGCGACAACGAAGTTACCGGCGTAAATCGGAATCGCTTCACCGGTGAGCGGATTGGATGCGTATCTGCCCAGAAATACGCCTTTCTTTTCACGCAGCATATTGATGCGGTCGAACTCGGACATCCGCGCACATTCATCAGCGAGTTCGCGATATTCGGATTCAAATTCTGAATTTGCGACGAGTTTTTCACACAGCGGATGTTCTGGAGCGAGGGTAACAAAAGTCACTCCAAAGATAGTATCTGGGCGGGTGGTAAAAGTCTCAATGACATCATCACTATCAACGATGGGAAAGCGAATTTCAGCACCATGAGAACGACCAATCCAATTGCGTTGCATCGCCTTGACATTTTCTGGAAAGGTGATTTGTTCAAGGCTGTCAAGCAGTTCATCGCCGTAATTTGTCATCTTCAGGAACCATTGCGCCATGTCCTTCTGAACCACTTCGCTATTGCACCGCCAGCATCGATTATTCTTGACCTGCTCATTGGCTAACACCGTGTCGCACTCCTCACACCAGTTCACCGGAGCGGTGCGACGCTCAACCAATCCCATTTCGTGGAACTTGAGGAAAATCCATTGATTCCATTTGTAGTAGGATTGGTCCGAAGTAGCAAGTTCACGCCTCCAATCATATGAAAATCCCATCCGTATCAAGTCACTTCTGATACTCTTGATATTTCGCCAGGTTACGTTGTGCGGGTGTCCACCTTCACGCTTAGCCGCATTCTCTGCCGGCATGCCAAATGAGTCGTAGCCCATCGGATAGAGCACGTTGTAGCCAGTAATGCGGCGGTATCTTGCCATGCTATCACCAATCGAATAATTTCGGACGTGACCCATGTGGATGTTTCCGCTTGGATAGGGGAACATCTCAAGGCAGTAGAACTTGGGACGAGCAGAATCTGCTTCACTCTCGAAGACCTTAGCATCCGCCCATGCTTGCTGCCATTCGGCCTCAATGCTCTGCGGGTCGTATTCTGCCAACGCCTCATCTCCCCATGCACGTGCACCTTTGGTGCACGCTCATCCCACCTTGCAGACTCATTTCAAGGGTGCGCCAATGTAAGAGCGAATGAACTCAGTATTCTGCTCGTTCCGAGGAGCGTTAGCCCGAGCATTGTCTCGCTTGTGAGATTAATCTTCATTCAATAGGTATTCATTGCTATTGACGAGGAAAATGGCTTCGCGAGTGAGTTGGTAGCGGAATCGTAGCCCAACCTTCTCTCGCTCTATCAGTCCAAACTTTCGTAGGGTCCGTAGGTGGTGACTAATCAACTGCTGACTTGCTGATAGGCGATATGCCAACTCTTTTTGTGAGAGATTGATGATGTCGTTTTCAGTCGCATCGAGCAATCCGAGAATCTTGCCCTGTAGACTGTTGGGGTCGGGGGTAAGCAGTGGTACTGGCAGGTCTTCCTCTTTGGTTCCCTCTTGGATTGTTGAAGGGTAGAATCGGACCAACCGACCGTCCTTTCTACGCCATACACATTCATCACCGTCCAAAACCTTCAGATGATGAGTTAACTGCCCATTACTCATTTTCAGCGCACCGAGAAGAGCCCGGAAATGCACGCCGGGGTTAGCGGTTAGGAATCCCATGATTCGGCCACGCTGGAAATCTCCGTCGTGTTCTCGGGTGCGCTTTACCATGCCGAGTAAACCTATGCCGAGTTGCATCGCAGGGATTCGTATCCACTCGGTATTGGTGATGAACATCAGTAGGGCAGCAGCAAGAGTGGTAGTTGCAACTATTGCGATTGCAGCTGGTGCATTTTCAACAACGATATCTGCGGTGCTCGGTGGTGATGGTTGGTGAATCGGGACAGTAGGCATCACCGGCTCCCGTTCCCATTCGTCAATGATGTCAAGAATTGATATTCCATTCCACAATGCACAGTCTCCGCCGGCTTGTGAGGACTCAACAAGGTAGTGTCCCTCAAGTCGGGGCTGAGGTTTCCATTGCTGATTATTCGTGTTGATAACAAAGGCACGTTCCTCATTTCCCGCATCTATCAGTAGCCAGCATCCCTGCTCACTCATCGTCACGTAGTGCCAACTTCCCTCTACCTCAAACGCCGGATTTAGTTCAACTTCCTCCTCCAGTACTTCTTGCTCAGGTACGACCGGCTCGTCCGGTTGTTCCTCATTCATCTGATTGACGCCGTTGAATGAGTGCGCTGCGTAGGTAGTGAATCCGGGTACGGAAGTGATACGGATGGTGAGCAGCCAAGAGCCGTTGGCCAACGGTATACCATCAACGATGAATGGAACGGTAAAAGTTCCCCATCTAAGTGATTCACTGGGCATGATGATGTCAATGCTACCAACTTCTTCACCGCAAACTTCTGACCAAGAGCGGTGAGTTTCAATGGACTCGCCGTCACCGCGTGAAAGTTGTAGGTCGAGTTGGCAGTCGGTTGGCCAATATAGGGCGAAAGGAGTAATTCCTCCGTTGCTAATCTCCACATCAAAGGTGATTCGCTCATCCATTGTTCTACGGTCTTCAATTGTCAATTCCTTCACCGAGAACCAAATTGAGGATGTGCTTTGTAGCGCTGCAAGGCAAGCATAGCCGGTATTATCGCCATCGTAGTATATGTCAACAGCATCCCACAATTGGTGGTCGGGCTGACTCAAAACAATCCGATAATGACCATCTGCAATCTCGCAACCAGCCTCATCAGTGAAGTCCCAAATCTCAGATTGTAGAGTGAAAGTTTCTCCCGCGTCAATTTTATGTGCTGAAGCAGCGGGGTAGCAATCTACATCGCCGCGGGAACCGGATATTACCGCGCCGTTTTGTGAAATCACGTGGAACTTAACTACACAATCACTTACAAATTTAAGAATATGTTTCTTTGAGTCAGTATTCTCGATAGAAAATCGCCAAGCGACCTCATCATTAGCAGCCCACACGTCCTTCGATTGAATTAAAGTAGTGTGGGCAAGCAGTGGACTGGCCGGTCCAGAAATCTCTGAGATTGCTGATGAGATAGCGTGGATGTAATTGATTGACAGGGTTTGTGTGGAATCTGCTACTCCAGTCAAAGCGACCGTAAATTTGATTTCACCTTCTGGGAATTCTGCCCCGTCAACATCGGCAAAATCCCAATCCAGCCAGCCAAGAGTGGCAGACTGTCCCGCATCAAGGGTCATTTCGCCACATGAAACATCGGTGAATGAAGAATAGGATGTTTCTGATGAGGTAGCGGTGATGTAGAGCAGACAAGCCGCATCAAATGGAACATCAATGCTATTGGATGCGGTATTTGCTATGACAGCGTAAATGTGAGCACCAAAGCCAGTTGAATATTCAATTCCAGCCGGATTCTGAGCCAAGGTCAGACGAAGGTCAAGGCCATCTGGCATCGGAGTATTTCGGTGGAAAGTCAATTGCTCGGTGTTAGTAATGGCCATTTCGGGTTGCTCAAACTTTAAGGTAATCACTCCGGATGGTGGCAACTCATCGCCTGCGTCCATCCAATCCCAAGTCCAAGTCGAGAGGATACGATTTTGGCCCGATGCCACATCTATCGCTCTTTGTTGACTCCGACAAATCCTGTCATCATCAATGTTGAAAGACCAGTCACCCGATTCAATAATCAGGTTGAAGGGGCAGGATGGATTGTAGATAACTTGCCGAGAATTAGCCGCATTATTCTTTACAGAAATGGTAACCGATAGTGATTGAGTATCGCTGTAAAACAGCGCAGCATCCGATGGCTCATCAATGCTAATCAGCAACTCGAGATCATCGCCTTCTTCGCCTGCTGCTGATAGTGGAATCACGGCTAGCAGCATGAAACTCAAAACAGAGACAAGTAACACCTGGCGACGGGTTCCACTCAGCATAAGACTCGCTCCGTGAAATTGCAGTAGCCGCCTCCCGTTTGAAACCATTGGCCCCCTTATAGGGGTGCCAATGTGAAAGACAAACCCAATAATAGCGTTTTTTCCGGCAATTTGATGGTTCCCACACACCTCGGTCTCAATGTGTTGGCCAAGGGTGAATTCGGACGCCGCGTCACTTCAGATGGAGTTGAGGTTTGGATTGCTCAAATGGGTCCTTTCGCCAATATGAATACCGCTTTCATTGACCGTGATTCCGGCGTTGTAGTATTGGTTGACCCATATAATGGCAAACGTTGGCTTTCCGCACTTTCCGAAGAAGGATTAGCGCCCAGCCATATCCTATTGACTCACACTCATCGAGACCATACTGCGGGTGTGAAGCGAATCCGCAAGCAATATCCCGAGATTGAGGTATGGGGTCATGTTGAATCAGTCTCACCAAGCCTGCTCGGTAGGATTATCTTCAAACAGACCGATTTCACCAATATCTGGCAGCAGCCTCCAGACGAGCAAGTCGTATGGAGTGCTGGAAAAATCAGCCTTGTAGTAACGCATTCACCCGGCCATGCACCTGGACACGTAACCCTGCATGGCCACGAGGTATATTGTGCGGGAGATTTATTGTTCACAGCAAAATCCGGACGTGTTGATTTGCCCGGAAGTGACCCCACCGCTCAATGGCGCAGCATCCGATATGCGCGAGATTTGCTGCGCACATTACCATCAGATTGGCGGCTGATTCCTGGTCATCGATATGAATGGATTGATGGCACAACTCCGGATTGGGTTTCGTTGGGCGAGGCACTTGCGCACAACTATTCACTAAACGCTAAAAAAATCGAGGATTTTGATCGGTTGCCATACCAGCGATTTGACGATGACTTAGCCGCTTGAAGAATCAAAACAAATCATCAAAACTTGGCAGAGATGCTTCCTCAGCGTCCTTCTTTTCCATGTGAATCTGCCAATCGGCCTTATCAACCCAACCAAGTTCCTTCGCCTTCTCTAGGTCACCTTCTGCAAGGAAATGCTCAACCCACAGTTGTCTGCGGTCTTCTTCATCTTGGGAAAATATCTCATCCTGATCCCTCATTTCTCGAATTTCTACCATCCTTCGTCGTCCAGCAGATTGCTTGGCAATCATCGCCACAAAGATGAGTACGAGCATGAATGCTACTATTGTGATTAGCGCGCCAATTGCCAATACCATCGGTGAGATTCCACCACCATCTCCCGATTTTCCGGTAGGTGCGGTAATTTTGCAAGGCTGCCCTTGCAAGTGAATATCAGGGTCATAGGGACAGAAATCCGCTAGGTCAGACCAACCATCTCCATCGGTATCTGGGCAGCCGTATTTATCCTCAGTAGAAGTTCCGAAATCGCTTTTACAAGCATCTCCTTTGTATGCGAACATGGTCCCGTTATCGCCGTAGCCATCCCGGTCTCCATCCTTCCACTGACTTGCCCGAAGCGGGAAGAAGTCGGGTAAATTCCCCGACTCATTATCGCCCCAACCGTCACCATCTTGGTCGTTACACTGAGTTGAATCATTGGGGAAAGCATCGCCATTTTCGACTCTTAGTTCAATGAGTGAGCCATTTCTATCCTCGTCCGGGTCTTCGAATTGTTTGAGCATCCAGACGTAATTGTCACCACATCCATCTTCGTCTGCGTCAGCCCACTGTTCAGGGTCTTCAGGGAAGACATCGATTGAGTCAGCCCAACCATCCCCATCAGTGTCAGGGCATCCGAATATATTGCCCATATTTGAGGTGCCATATTCCTCCACACAATCATCGCTATCAGATGTTATTGGCGAGTCTCCATATCCATCTCCATCGGTATCGGTTGTTTGGAATGGGTCATCGGGGAAGGCGTCTTGTGGGTCAGGCACTCCGTCGTTATCGCTATCGGGGCAACCCAATGCTTCTGGAGTTGTAATAGTGCCATGTAAGAAAGGACAAATATCCGCATTCGTCCCCGAAGCATTGTCACCGTAGCCATCGCTATCTGTATCGCGCCATTGGGTAGGGTCATCGGGGAACCAATCGCCATTCGGACCACTTGGGAAGTCGCCATAACCATCGCCATCGCGGTCCTCGCATTGGGTGCCATCCAATGGGAATAGGTCTGGATTGTTGCCTTCAGGATTATCCCCACACGAGGAAACGAAACTGTTTCGGTTGTATCCATCTCCATCGGTGTCGGCCCACTGAGTCGGGTCGTTAGGGAAGGCCTCGCCGCTGTTAGCGTAGTCATCGCCGTCGTTGTCCTCGCAGCCATACCATGCCACGTCGTTGTAGATCTCAAGTAAAAAGTCCCATTCAATGGCCAGGCGGCTTGTACCAGCTTGACCGGGGCAGTTGTCACCTTCTGTCCCACTGCTGTTGTCACCGTAGCCATCGCCATCTGAATCCCACCATTGAGTTGGATTATCCGGGAAGGCGTCAGCATCTCCATCAGGGCTGGCCAGACCCTCACCTTCTCCTGCGTTGCCGGCATCGCTGTATCCATCGCCATCAGAGTCTGGACAGCCGCGTCGGTCCCAAATTGAATTGCCCCAAACCAATGGACAGTGGTCAGTAGTAGTTGTGAACGGCTCGTCTCCAAGCCAATCACCATCAGTATCGTGCCATTGGTCAGGATTCAGCGGGAAGGTGTCGATATCATCCAACTGTTCTAGTGTCATTGAGGTAATGAGTACTCCCGGCCATTCTGCAGGGCGGATGCCAACCCAAGATGCGTTAGCGAAGTTGTCTCCATACCCGTCCTCGTCACTATCTGCCCATTGGTTCGGGTTTAGCGGCAGCCAATCGGCACTGCCGTATGGATTAGGGTCTCTGTCATCATCGGTATTGTCGGGAAATCCGTCTCCGTCAGCATCAGCCCACTGGTATTCGTCATTGGGGAAGGCATCACCATCGTCACTCCAACCATCACCGTCTGCATCTGGGCATCCGAGTCTATCTTCTGTTGATGTTCCATATGTGTTCGGGCAATCATCTGCATTGTTAGCCGGCGCCGGATTGTCTCCGTATCCATCGTTGTCAGTATCATCCCATTGTGTAACGTCTTCTGGGAATGCATCATCTTCATTCAACACTCCATCTCCATCGATGTCGGGGTCAACCATCCAATGGAATATTCCTTCGTCATTCCTACCCATTGCACCGATGATGTAAAGCCCGTTAGGATGCCAATCTACTCCGTATATTGAGCCACAGTTGTTTCCACCCCCACCGGAAGTACATCCTCCGGGTCGTGGACCTGAGGCGGTGTCTACGATGTTGCCTGAGTTCGCATCAAAAATTCTCACACTTGCCCCATCCGACTGGTAATAGGTCATTGATGCTGCCACCTGAGTTGAGTCTGGAGACCAAGCGAGGTCAAGGCATGAGGTTGAGGTGGAATAAACCCAAATTTCCTGTGAACTGGCGATATCGAACATCCTTACACGCGCGCCGCTCCCTTCCCATGCCTCGCAAATCACAAAGGAATTACCATCGGGCGACCATGCAACGGAGTTGATTACTCCCCTGTTAGTATTGAACGAGTGATTCGCAGACCAACTACCGCCGACATTGTAAATCCACACATCTTCTCGGCCTCCGATTAGAATTCGGCTGCTATCAGGACTCCAATCCACAGAATAGAATCTGTCAGCCGATGCCGGATTAAAATTGTGAATTACCGAGCCATTCATTGAATTGTAGATTTTCACTTCACCATTGGTACTTGAACTGCCTGACCTTCCTATTACTACTGCAATCATCGTACCGTCCGGGCTAAACTCAAGTTCATTGGGTTGGTCGCCGCTACCAACATCCGTACTGACTGTAAAGAGGGGGGTCAAGTTGCTTGAGAAGTAGGTCTTCAACTCGTCGCCGTCTGTTACGGCTGCAACATATTCCCCATCTGGTGACCAACCAACATCAAAAATTCCGCTGAGTTGCACCGACCTCAGATTTTGTCTTGCTGCGGTATTCCAGATTCGTAACCAACCATTTTCATCACCGGTGAGGTATTCACTGCCATTATGATTGAAAAATACCGCAAGGTAGTCCGAACTGGAAGACTGATGTGCTTCCTGTAAAAATCCGCCGTTTTGAATCGTCCACGGGTCGTTTTTGTCGCTGGTTCCGTCTCCATCCCTGTCAGGGCAACCTGATCTGTCGACGGTGCTGTTGCCTGCAGCGACCGGGCAGTCGTCAAGAGGATCTTCAATTCCATCGCCATCGGTATCTAAGGCGCTGACCCCGGGCAACAGGGCAATACTCAGTAACATGAGGCCGGCGAGGAAAATCGCCCGCAGTGGGCTGGATACATCACCGTGCACTCCACGTACCATGTATCCGGCCACATTCATTAGAATAAGTGATTGCGGTAGTGTTGCATCATCTGAAAACCCCGAAAATCACTCATAAATTGGCTGCTGAGAACCGATTTCCCCTCAATCAGTGCGGCGTGAAGTTCAACTGTGCGCTATGCAAGCCGCACCTATGGCGAAGGAGTTGAAGGTCAACGTTGCTGTCGAAGACCGCCTACTTCTTCACCTGCTTGAACAAGACCATCAGGCCGACCTTTACATGGTCACTTCAGCCTTAACTAGGCCCGGAATTGCCGAATCTTGTGCCTTGCATCCACCCAATGTATCCCGCACCATGACCACCCTGCTAACCCAGAGATTGGTACAGGAACACACCCGTTCAATCCGAGGTGAAGCCCGTCGTCAGAAGACCTGGCAACTCACTGACCAAGGCAGGAGCACCGCTAAGGGTAGGAAGGAAAAATTAGGCGAGGTTTTGGTGTTGGTTCGAGATTCAGAAGGCAAATTGCTGGAGGTCGCGGCTAGTGAAGCCAGCAAGCGTCTCAACACCGATTTGAGCCTATTACAAGTCTTAATGCACGCACAACATGAGGGCGTGCTCACCTATGGTGATATTCGCTTCGGACAGATTCGTGGTGATGAGGATGTCTTTATTCCTCCACCGGGGAGAATCACTCTGCTAACCGGGGCCCATGCGACCTACCATAACCAGCCCCCAGCCATCCGAGAGGTGCACGGGCGGGTGAACGAAAGAGCGATTCTCACGTCTTGGTTTGACTCGCGCATACCGTGCTTATTGGTGCATGGAATTGCTGGCATAGGCAAATCCACCCTAGCTGCGGATTGGCTTGAAGGAAGTATGGCTGATGACGACCAATTGTCTCTTTGTTGGTATCCTTGTCAGCCGTGGGACACACCACTTGGGCTTGCAGTATCGCTGTTGCACCGGGTTGGAATTGATGAGGAACATGACCCACATCGTTTGATGGAGACCTTACCTTTGACTCCCGGTGCTAAGTTAGATATTGACTCATATCGTCGTCGGTTACTGACTTATCTCACCGATGCTACGGTACTTCGCGAGAGATTCGGTGGCAGTATGAAAGCACCACCGTATTTCCTATTCGTGTTTGACGATGTTCATCATTTGGGCAAGGAAGCAGATGACCTGCTCGGAGCCATTTTACAAATCGCAGAAAAATCTCCGCTCCGCTTGTTGCTAATCAGCCGCACTACCCTGACATTTTACGACCGCAGGGATGTTCACACCCGAGACCGAGTGCAAGAATTGGCATTGCAAGGTCTAAGCGTGGATGAGATTGATGGATGGCTTGCAGGCATGGATAACCGATTTTCGGCAACCGCCGAGCAGATTCACAATGCAACCGGCGGTCACCCATTAGCAGTTGAATTATTGGAGATGTATGGTGAAGTCACGCACGGAGATTGGCTACGATTCCTTGACGAGGAGATTCTTGAGGTTCTTCCAGAGAGCGAGAGAGAGATACTCGCAATGCTTGCCGTCGCAGATAGACCTGTGCCGTGGGAAACTCTTGCGAGGGTTTGCAATCATGATGGAGAACCACCAAAGGACTTGGTTGAACGTGGACTATTGCTTGAGTTGAATGATGGAATGTGGTTGCATGAGGCTTTGCGCGAGCGACTTCTGCGAGAAGTTGGTGCGCCACAAGATGAGCGGCGAGCGCGTTTGCTTACTGAATTGGACGAAAAAGCAGAATAATCAGCCAAGATGGTTAGCAAGCCATAGGTCAAATCCAGCCTTTGGCATGGCTCCAGTCTTGCTGTCTACCTGCTCTCCGTTGTGAAATAGCACGAAATAAGGGATTCCTCGCACTCCGAATTTTCCCGGCGTAATTGGGTTGGTATCGGTGTTGACTTTGGCGATGGTGAGGTTGTCGCGCTCTTTTGCAATCTGCTCAAGAACCGGTCCGACCATTTTGCAAGGACCGCACCATGGGGCCCAGAAATCAACTAATACCCACTCAGCACTATTCGTCACCTGCTCAAAGTCTGCATCACTTGCATCCACTACTCCAATCGTCATCATCATCACCCGTACGGCCTCCTGCCTCATCGGGATTCTATCAACCCTGTGATGATTGAGGGGTGTGAGGATGGGCAATAATTGCAGAATATTTTCTGATGGGACTGAGGTCAAGACTTGAGAACCGCCACCACCTCGCCCGGGTTGAGCAAGTAGCATGATAATCACCCCGAGTATTTTGACCGCGGACTTCTGTCGCCTCGGCGAAGTTGTTGACGAGGCGATTGCGGCTGGCATTGATTGGGTTCATTTGGACGTGATGGACGGCAATTGGGTAGTCAATCGGACCATCACTTTCGGGCCAGCCGTCATCCGCTCAATTCGAGATAGGATTGGACCTGACATTTTCCTTGATTGCCACTTGATGGTAACCAATGGAGAAACAACTTGGAATCAATATGTTGATGCCGGCGTTGACCTTGTAATCGCGCACGTAGAAGCGGTGGAAGATTTCCCAGCTCTCATAAAAAATCTGCACGATGCAGGATGTCAGGCCGGAGCGGTTCTGAACCCTGCAACTTCGGTGGATGAAATTCTACCGATGCTAAGCGACCTTGACCTCGTATTGGTTATGTCTGTAGTCCCGGGTAAGGGTGGACAGTCGTTCATGCCAGAAGTGGAGGAAAAAGTTCGGTGTTTCCGGCAAGCAATAGATGCACAAGCCGCCGCAGGCGGACGAGCTACCAGTCTGATGATTGATGGCGGAATCAAGGCGCATAATGCAGCACTTGTCGCCGAGTGGGGGATTGATGTCGCAGTAGTTGGCTCAGGGCTGATTAACGATAAAGGCTCAATCGCTGAAAACCTCTCAGAAATTCAGTCAGCACTTTCCTGAGCCATTTACGCCTATCACTCGCATGCTTGTGCTCCGATTTCATTTTTTCAGAACCTTTCATGTTGGGTTTGAACGCACAAGCATGTCCTACATTTTGCAGACGAGGGTTCAAGGCTATTGGACAACCGCGACAGTCCGAGTAAGATGCCTACCGTCGAGTGGATGGAGAGTGAGGTCGCTAAGGCTGTTCCCGATGCGGAGCAAATTGTCGTGGTTGACCTGACCGGTGGTCAAGACCACTTTCATGTCCGGGTAGTCAGTGTAACTTTCGACGGAATGAGGCCGTTGCCGCGCCAGCGTATTTTGTTGGGACACTTCCGTGATTACATCCCAAATGTGATTCATGCAATTGACTTGAAATGCCTGACCCCTGAACAGGCAGCAGCAGATGACGGCGAGGTTTTCCATCCGCATCCAAACCGACGTAGTGACGCAGAATTAGTCGGCATAAATATACGATCCAAGGAGGAGATATGATGAGTGATTTTGAATGGCAGCCAAAACAACTAGACGAATTAGTAGGAAAAAACAGCATTGTATTATTCATGAAAGGGACCCCAGAAACGCCTCAATGTGGCTTTTCAAATCGTGCTGCACAGGTATTACAGTCCTTGGGTCAACCATTCGTTTCGGTTGATATTTTGTCTGACCCACGCGCGATTCCAGCGGTTTGTGAGTGGTCAGATTTCCCAACCATGCCGCAGATTTTTGTTAATGGTGAGTTGATAGGTGGTTCAGATATCGCGCTTGAGATGTATGAAAGCGGAGAGTTACAAGAGATGCTTGCCGAAGGCGATGACAAGTCCGAAGATTGAGTTCTACTTCGGCTTCTATGGCCAGTTCATTCTTGTTCTGAACTAATGGGCAAGTCTTCCCCCACGCTTTCTCCCATGCTGGGTGCACTTCTTCCGGCTTCGAATAGTCCGATGATTAGCACGACCAATGCGCCGACACATGCAGCCCAAGCCGCACCTTCCGCTCCGATACGTGGAATCAATATGACACAAGCAAGCGCATCAGCGGCGATTCCCCACCATAATGCGCGGGTATAACGCCACGGCTTATCGCTGATTTGCACGATGGCCAGCGGTGGGGAAGCAATCAGAGCGAGTGCCCAAGCAGCGAGCAGAATCTGGAATAGTGGTAGCGCGGTTTCTGAATAGGCAGGGAATAGCAGGGGAATCATCACCCCACCCCCAAACCAACCGATGAGCAGCGAAGGAATCAGTGCGAGAGAAACCAATTTGCGGGTGCGTTGAAATCTCTTGAGCAGGGCAGTAATATCTGAGCGAACTTCCCCAAAATGTGAGAGCAACATCGCGCGTAATGACAGGATGGGTGCATAACCTGCGATGAAGGCGAGCCAAGCGATTTGGTAGGAGGCCAATGCCTCGATATCACCAATTGTGCCGAGTAGAATCTTCTCGATACGAACTTGGATAATCAGCGCACCCGAAGCCAACATAAAGGGCAATCCTGTACTGAGCAGTTGTTTGTTTTCCATACTGCCCGTTGGCAAATCGTCTGGGGGTTCTGTTGCTGACAAAAGCATTTGTCGCTCGCCGACGAATATCGCGTATACTAGAGCGAGCACCGGCCCAGCCAATATTGCGATAGCAAGCACATCAAGCCGGCCGGGCAGATAAGTCTGAGCGATGACCAAACCGGCGGCGACTCCGGCCCGGTCAATGATACGAACAGCCGCTTCTTTCCGAGCCTCACCAAGCGCACGCAGAGCCGATCTATGTGAGTAGGCAAGCACCTGTAATGCCGCCGAGCCGGCCAAAAGGGTGGCTGGAGCAAGCCAAACAGAGGAGGCATTGGTCAGTCGTAGAGAAAGCAGAGTAGCAGCAGGAATCAATACGACCATCGCGGGAATTTGCAGCGAGAGTGAGCGATGGACAAGTTTTCTTCCTAGACTACCCAGTTTGTCCAAGTCACGCCCGATGATAGTTGGAAGCCCGAGGTCAATCAGCACGAAAGCAACGTGAAACATATCGAGCAAAAGCACCCAGAGTCCGTATTCACCACTAAGCAGTGAGCGGGTCAAAATTACGTGAACAACCATTCCCATAACCAGCGAAGCGGTATCGGCTGCCGAAAGCCAAGCAGTATCCCTCTCAAGAACCACCTGTCTCCTACTCGCGCCGGTAGTCACGGCAATCACTCTCCGTCAATTGCTGTGGCCTTGCAAAGCAGTTGGTGTAATTCGGTAGTAGTCGTCGCCCAAGTCATGGATTCAACCGCAGCATTACGCGCCTGTTCACCTAGCCGGTTGCGAGTCTGTGAATCCATCGTAACCAATTCACAAAGTGCATCCAAAACTGCTGCATTATCTCCCATAGGTGTCAATTTCAGCCACTCGTCTTCAGCATATTCAGCCAAACCCGCCACATCTGAGGCGACAACCGGCAGCCCACAAGCGGCAAACTCTGCAACTTTCAGTGGCGAAGCGAATCGCCAAACCGGTCTGTCGGGCAAAGCCATTACCCCAATGTCTGCACTATTCACCAAATTAGCAATCGCTGACTCATCTTGCGACGCTAGCACTTCTAGCCAATTTCGACTCCGAGCCATTGAGCGCAGTACCGAAATATTTGCACCACCCCCAAATAATCGGAGGCGCAAGTCAGCCCCAGTTTTCTTGCGCGCAGCATCCACTATGGTGACCAATGAATCAAGCCTGCGAACCTTATCCATCGAGCCGTGGCAGACGATGATTATCTCATCTCTCGGCTGCCGCTCAATTGGGTGGAATCTACTTGTATCAGCTCCAGCAGACATTATCGCGAAGGGTAGTCCAGCAACTTTGCTAGCCAAAGAATCTGCCAAGGCCTGAGTTTTCGTGCAAACCCCGAAAGCATATTTCCGGGTATTTCTCCAGGCAAGTTTGTATTCTATTCGTTGTAGTGCGCCGATGCCTCCTGTTGCAACCGGCGGGCTTCTGTCCATCACGATGAACGGAATATTTGCTATTTTCAAGGCTTGATGTGACCCTGCTACCGCTTGCCATTCCACAATCGCGACATCAAATTTTGACAACTCAATTTTATTTAGCACACTTTTGACTGACTTACGAAAAGAGATCGCTCCCCTTCCGCTACGGCGAGAACGGTAGGCGTTGTGAACCTCTCCGACTTCACAGACATAGGCTGGAGCAATCCATTCAATTTCCCAGCCACGCGCCGCCAACGCCGCTGCCGCCCCTTTTTGGGTGTTAGCGCAGCCATCTTCGTCAAGGCGGCGGCTGGTTATCCAAAGCAGTTTCACGCCTCACGCCCTCCGATTGCTTCCGAATAGATACGGCCCCATTGTTGTTGAATGGTCTCAATATTGTATGGCTTGACTTCTGCTGGGCCGATAGCAGCCATTGCCGACCAAGCATCTTGGTTTGCAATCGTCTCTTGCATCGCATCCGCCCAATCCTCAGGTGAAAGGGAATCAATGATGCGGCCTGCGTCTGTAAATACACCGCTGCTCGCTTGTGATGCTAATACCGGCAGGCCATATGCCATCGCTTCGAGCACGACCACCGACAGCCCTTCCCACTTTGATGGTAGTAAAAGACAGCCCGAACTTTTGAACAGAGAATTACGTTGCTCATCCTCAACCCAGCCCACAGCCTTCACATTATTTGGGGCATTTTTCATCAAGTGGTTTTGTTGAGTAATCCCACAGATGGTCAAAGTTGCATCCACCCCTCTTTGCTGAAGAATTCGCATCGCCTCGATGGCAATTTCTTGTCCCTTCATTGGATTGCTTCTTCCCATAAATAGGAATGAGTTCCGCGTCCTTAGCGAGGCATCTGTTGGTGTATTTGCAGTGGAGATTGTTGGTGCTGGATTGCCTACGACTCGCCAATCATCACCTAACCAAGCGGCGAGTCGTCGTTGCCAGTTTTCGGTAAGAACCACTGGAATCACGCCTTCGTCCGCGCAAATATTCACCATTTGCCGCCCTTTCTTTCCGCTTTTACGCGCGGCAAATGAATCAAAATCACCGGAATGAAAAGACAAAACTACCGGTATTCCTTTGTTTCGCAAAATCCGAATCAAGCCGCTTTTTCTAGTCCAAGACCAACGACTTGCACTATGAACATGGGCGACGTCAATCGTATTGGGATCAAGTTTTGCGCAAGCCTTCCGGGCCGCCCTCCACGCTTGCAATACCTTTGCAACCCCACCATCACTGTGTGAAGCGAGCACTTGTGCGCGCCAACCATTTGGGGGGTTGGCTGCTAATCTGCAAATTACCGAGCCCATACCGCCCTTGCTACTCGCAGGGCCGATGTGCAATACGACTCGTTTGCCGCTAGCACCAGAAGGCATGGTCGGCGGTGATACTCACTCGCCATGAAGCCCTCGGCGTCACTCTGTGCAACGTGCTGCTTATCCGGTGGGACTTCCAGCATCCGGTCGGTCAACAGATGTCTAGTCTTCGTTTGGTGCTGCTTTCGGTGCAGGTTGCGATGGCAATCGGAGTGATATTACCGTTGATATTCCACAGTTTACTCAACCGGTATTGGATGGGTCTTCCTCCGCTTACACCGCCGGTTACCAAGCGAGAGGACTTACCAAAAATGACGGTGGTATTGCCGGTTTGGAATGAAGCGTTGGTCATTGAGGGGAAGTTGGCTGACATCGCTGCTCAAGACTATCCCGATGGAAAATTAGACCTACTCGTGATTGATTCTGCCTCTACTGACGACACCCTGAAGTTGACGAGGAAGTGGTTAGCAGAACATCCTGACGCCTTTGCTGGCAAGGTCCAAATTATTGAGATGCTGGCACGGCTCGGCAAGTCTGCGGCCGTTGTTCGCGCGCTTGAGGAATTATCTGATGATTGTGAAGTGGTAGTATTCTCTGATGCAGAGTGTCGGATTTCTGCCGGCAGCCTGCTCCGAATTGGCCGCTGGTTCACCGACCCTGCGATCGGAGCAGTCTGTGGCTGCTTATCGAGTGGTAATCCAGCCGAAGGGGACAGCCCAGCCGGAGGAGGGGGCTCAGCAGTAGGGGATGAGGCATCGTATCGCGAAATTTACCATTGGTTCCGAGAGGGTGAGTCTCGTCGGTTTTCCACACCAATTCTTGAGGGGTCAATTGCCGCCTACCGCCGCGAAGCGTTGCCAGCAACTGGCATTGTAACCGGAGCAAATGCAGATGATTCCCAAATGGGTATGCTGGTGACGTCAAGCGGTTTGAGAGCGATTCTTGACCCGCAAATCACCTTTGGCGAGCCAGCGGTTACTGATGCGGTAGAGGAACGAGAGCGCAAGGTTCGTAGGGCTCAAGGCTTGGTCAGGCACTTCTGGCGTTCTCGTAAAGTATGGTTCCGCTCTAGCAATGGCTGGGGGACGATTGTCGGGCTGAACGGATTCATTCACGTGATTTTGCCGTGGATGGTATTGCTTGGAGTATTGGCTGGAGTCGGGCATATATTGGATGTGATTCTTGCCGGTTGGTTTGTAGCATCACCGACGCTGCTCGACAGGGTAATGCTGTTAGTTGATGCAGTGGTGATGTTGCTATTAGCGGCTGGGCTTGCTGGCCTGCGTTTCAGATTGGCTTCAACCACAATCGCATTTGTCTCGCATATTGGCATGCTGCTGGAAGCGCAGGTTCGTTTGATGAGAGGTCAAAGTATGCATATGTGGAGCCCAGCGATGAGCGTTCGCAGAAAAGTGGCAGAGCTGGAATATGATGCAGAGAAGTAGATTCTGAAACAAAAAAAGGCCCCCCGGTGGGCGCCCGAAGGCGCCCACCGAGGAGCACGTTGTGTTATCTTGTTGAGCGCGCTTCAAGGCGCTGTAGTTAAGACGTCCTTCAGCGTTCAGCTGAGGCCAACAGTCTGCGTACCGACAACGGTGGAACCGTCGTAATTAACGTAGATGTTGATGCTGCAGCTGACTTCGTCAGTGCCACAGATATCAGTTCCTGCTTCGTGCAGCTGGATGAACTCGTTGGTTTCCCAAACGCCATCGTCGCTGCCGTCTTGTGTTATGAGGCAGTCTTCACCGGTTTGAACGCTGCAGTCGTAAGCTAGGTCTCCAACTTCCAACTTCAATGTCACGAATGCCCAGTTAAGTGCATCCTTTGCGTCAATCCAGCGTATCTTCAGCAATGTATCATCAGTGGCTGCTGTGATTGTATCGCTTGCATCCTCGGCCTTGAAGTTGTTCCGGGTGCCAGCGTCAGGCTGGTCAGATGCCAGACTGTTTGCCCACACGTACAGAACACCAGCTAGTACCACGGTGATTGCGACCATCAAGATGGTAGCGATAACCGGGCTAACGGCCTGCTCGTTTTTCATTTCGTTCTTCATATTTATGTCCTCCATTTTCCCCCGGGGGGGCGTTCCCGCCTATGCAGGGTATTGGTATTAAGGTAACTGCCGGAACGAATCAAAATAAGGGCGGTATAAACGTCATACTGCGGGACATTAGAAAAACCTACCTTAACGCCAAGTGTTATTTATTGACCTCTGCCGAGTCCGGTGGTACAAACCGTTTGTATTGGTTTTTGATGATTCATTGTTTTATTGATTATTGATTAATCCAATCTCACCTAAATGAAGGCAGTAATTTAATTCCTTGAGAAAGCATGGAAACACCTCATTCTCACGCTGACAGAAGGTGAACAGGGACGAGAGACGCAGCGTAGAGGGGATGGGATGCACTCGACGAGAACCTCGCGGCCCTGTTCAATAGGAGGCAAGTCGGGCAGTCGTATAATCATTTGTGAATGCCCTTAGAAGGCCCTTGCGGCCCCTTTTTTGGTAATACATTTCCATTAAAGGACGGTAAGGACTTCTGCCCCACCATCTGAGATGTGAACAGTATGTTCGTATTGACTGACCATACCACCGTCCGCACACCGCAACGCGGCGTATGTTTCGAGGAATCGGATACTGGTTAATTTACGAATCAGAGCATTCCACTTACTGACTCTACTCTCCTCGTCTTCGTCAGGAAACGGCTTTTCCAATAGCGGGAAGGCCCAGCGTTCGGCAAAAGGCAGGGTGTTATATCTCTCCTCAATATAATGAGCGATTCTAGCTCCAAGCGGCTTGAGTTTCTGTTTCGCAACCACCTTCTTGATTTGCACATCACCGGTAACTCGGTAAATATTGGAAGAGCTTCTTGGGGGAATATTCTCCACCAATCCCGATGCTCCAGTAGTGCAAAATGGCTCAACAGCAAAGATGGTGCCAGCCTGAACCTCACCCTTGAATCCCGGATTTTCCGGGCCACAATTGAATGACGGTACTGAGGTTCCTGCGTGCAGATTGAATATTTCCAATTGATGACCGCAAAGGTTTCGGATTGGTTCAAATCCAGCGTCGTTTGCAACTTGTTCAGCCGCGGCTCCCACCTTGTGCCAAGAGGTTCCCGGATGCATCATTTCAATGGCAGCATCTCTGGCATCCTTTGCCGATTTAATCAACTCAGTATGGTTGCCGGCATTACCCAATTCCAGAGTTAGTGCGTTATCTGCAATCGCGCCGTGAATATGCACTCCAATATCCAGTTTGACCAAGTCGCCCGATTTGAATAGCATTCCATGCTCCCAATCTTCAGGTGGAGTGAGGCGGTGGTCAGTGGTGTAGTGTGCTGCGATTTCATTGACGGAGATTGTACATGGGAAGGCCGGTTTGCCTCCATGACGGTAGATGTATCTCTCAGCAGATTCAATCACGTCGTGCCAACTCACACCCGGTTTGATTTCATCTTTGATGGCCTCAAGGGTGCGACGGGCGACGTGACCGGCATCTCTCCAATGCTTCAAATCCGCTTCTTCAACCAATCGTTCACCTCATTTTTTGGGACTATTCCTGCTCGCAACACCGTCCATCTTCGCTCAATATCCGAGCCTCCGGATTCGTTCAACGCTATCAATGTGCTCGGCATCCCGCCGGCACACACTCCGGCCAATGCGGCTGCATCTTCAAGTCCTAATGCGGTTGCTGCAAGCCTACAGTCTACTTCGGGAGCGATTCCACTAAGGTTGGCACTGGTTGCAGTAAGCGGGCCGACGGAATCGGTAAGTGCAATCGCATCGGGATGAGCGAGTAGGCGAATTGCGACATTATCACCGCCAAGTCGCGAATCAAGTGTATGCTTGGCGGGTAAGACAAGGGTGAGGGCACCCCGCGGAAATGATCCGAATAATTCCTTGGCATCGTTTGGAATATTGACAATGGAACTCGCTTGGGTAATTGAGGCCACTCCAAGACTCACAACATTGGCTGCATCTCGACCCTTGACTGAAAATAGAGTGTCTAAAGCCTCGCTACTCGGAATGCAACCAAGAGCGGGCAAGGTCGTGGTTGGATATACCACTAACTCGCCTGCGGTCACCCTTTCAATAAGAGCCGTGGATAGGGGTTCTATTACCATGACGGGGGAGGGAAGGTAGCCTCCTCTCTTGAGCCTGCGCCTTCAGTCAAGTGCCAACCAATTGGTGATATGTCGGTTAGCAATCTCTGCTGCAATGCTTTCGTCTTCACCCTTGACCAACAATTTCCCACTCGGATATAGGGTTATTTCCGCTAAGCCAGTAAAGGTGTAGCACAACCGATTGCGGAGAGTGCATTTCCAGCCATCTGCCTCTAATCGGATTGAAACAGTTTCAAGGTCAATGGAATCCATGCCATTTGGGATTACGGTCCAAGCGGCTCTGCCACTGCACATCTCGAGAAGGTAAGCATCCTCACTCAATGAGATCCTCTCCGATTACCAATTTATCCTCGGCGGCTGCCAATTCTCTCGCCGCTCGCTTTGCCTTACTACGCGCCGAGACGGTCCAAAATAGGAATACGACGAATAGGAGTGTAGAAACTCTCACCACATGTGGATAAAATTTCTCAAATTCATCAGCGAATTGTTCCAATGGTAGAACATCAAGAATCAACACTCTTGCAAGGTCTTCCATGGTGATGATTGTCGGCATTCCCATCATTTCTAAAATTGGCCAAACAACTCTGTCCCACAGCAGAGGCACCGGCCCGAGGACGAGGGTAAACCACCGCATTCTCGCCACAATCGTGTAGGTGGTCCAGTAGCCACTGAACCGCCTTTGTTCATCATCTAACATTTCCGGCCCCACGGCATCACATCATTTCCAGGCTTGGGGTGGTGGACCCCGTAGTGTGCCGGGTCCAAACGCCCCAGCAGGTGGAGGACCCGGTGGGCCAGCCCCTAGTTTTGGCGGTGGGCCCGGAGGTGCACCGGAAGGTGAAGCCTGAGCCTGCGGTGGACCAGTAGGAGGTCCAGATGGTACTCCAGTTGGCGGCGCGGAAGATGGCCCGGTTGGTGGGCTGGTCGGCGGGCCTGTAGGTGCACCTGTTAGCGGCGGGGATGAAGGCCCTGTCGGTGGCGCAGATGGTGGGCCGGTTGGAGGCCCCGTTGGAAGCCCGGTCGGTGGGCCCGGAAGGGCTTGCTGAGGAGTCGGAGCAGGAGCGGGCTCGGGTGCGAATGCAAGAGGTGCCGCGGCAGCCAGAGCCGTTGGCTCGTCAGGAGTTGGTATGGGAGCAGCAGGAGCCGGGGAAATTGATTCTACACCGACAGGGACATCGCCAGCAACGGCAGTGGGAGCAGGAGCGACAGGTGATAGGGCAGATACCGCGGGCTCACTTGTAGAATCGAGAAGTCCGCCGGCGAAAGCTGCTTCCATCGGGTTAGTGGAGTCGGCGGCTTCAACCAGAACTGCCTCATTCGCGCGCACTGACATATCTCCAAAATCTTCCAGTGCGATTTCAAAGGCCGCAGACATTGGCTCACCCACCGCTGCGACCGTCTTCATCTCACCGCCTACGGCTGCAACCTTTTGTCTGGTTGGAGGTGCAGCAGGCTCTATTCTCATTCCTTCGGCGAAAGGTCCCAACTCGACGCTGCCATGACCGCCGTCAGTATTGTAGTCAAGTTTGAACAGCCACGTGCCTGAGTTGGCTGGCAGCCAAAATGTCATGCTATCGCCATCCCCGGCATCAATACGCTCTGGTAATGCCAGAACAGCTCCATGCGCGCCATTCATGGCTTGCAGATCACCTCTGATGTCCCAAAGGTCTACCTTTGTTGAGTTGAGAACATCAACCGAAATCTCGATGACATCCAAATCTTCGTCATCAATTTCGTTGACCGCGCCTAATAGAGTTGCAGTGACTCCGTTTGAGGTCATCGTAGTCTCGGCCATATTGACTCCCACCCTTCCGTATCGCCTGCGATACTTGAATCCCGCTCCGTCGTGTTGCAAGCAAAATTAGCTCAACGAAGGTGATTTCGCTTGGCTGGAGGCAAGGAATTAGCGATAACAACAATGCTTGCAACCTGTAGGTCAATTGAGGATTGATGAGTATGTCTTGCAACAATATGGCGTAAATCAATGAAGGCACAGATCAGTTGCAGTATCGGAATGATGTAACCCAGTTTTCGGAATGACCGCATTCCACAAGCCTCCAATGATAATCGTTCACCATCCTCTCTCAGCACAGCCAGTCCAAACCAGCGCTGTCCAATGGTGCGCCCCCAAGCATTTGGTAGATATTTGTGATAGAGATATGAGCAGGCGAGTACGATGGACCAATTGACCAGCACCACCCACCATTGCTCACTCATCAAGTTGGTGATACTCCAAGCGGCGAGAATACCCCATGAGGTGATGATGTTGAGGATGGTCATGATGACTATCCAATCGAGCATGAATGCTGCAACTCGCTTCCAAGCAGGGGCTAAGACTGTGCCTTCTGGAATTGGCCAGTGACCAGAAGCTTCGCCCACCGCTAATTTGGCTAATGTCGCCCCACTTTGGTGGATGCTAATTGGGCTATCTTCGCTCATTTAACCACCTTGATTTGAGCAATTCGCTGTATGGGCGACGGCTTTCACTTATCTCAGATGTGCAGGGCATGCCACGCTTCCAAACCGCTTTCAGATGCCCAGTCAAGCCATGCAGCCCAGTTACTCTCCGCCCGTAACGTCCGAGTATCTCCGAGCAGAATCAGTCCACGTTTTGCACGAGTGATAGCGACGTTCAGCCTTCGCCAATCGGCCAAGAATCCAACATCCTTCCCCTGATTGGCCCTGACCGCAGAGAGGATGATGACTTCCTTTTCACGGCCCTGATATCCATCAACGCTCTTGATTTCCAAGCCGTCAAATCGTTCTCGCTCCGAAAGCCCACCCGAGGCTTCAAACAGGTCGGTTAGGAGTCTGACTTGACCGTTATACGGGGTGACGACGCCGATGTCCTTTGGCTCAATGTCACCCGCTGAAAGTAAGGCTTCAACCACTCGTACAGCGATAGCCGCTTCGTCTCTGTTCAGTCTTGAGGTGCCATCGGAACTGACTTCTTCGGCACCATCAACAGGAATGAAGGCAACCGGGGCATTCCATTTCGGCCAAGGGAATCCGGCTGGAGGTTCCCGCTGTGCCGCATTAACGCCGTCTTCGAGTTGATTATCATAAAATCGCGCGGATGGGAATTCCCGGATTGCCGGATGCATTCTATACTGAATATTGAGCAAAACCGGTTTAACTCCACAGGCGACCAGCCGCTCAAATAGAGAGCGCGACAGTCCTTTTGCCCCGGCGCGCTGACTGATGACAGTCGGTGGTAATTGGTGATGGTCGCCGACCAAAACAAGATGCCGTGCACCCCTGACTAACGGAACCAGTGTGGAGGGCTCAGTTGCCTGGGTTGCTTCATCAATCAATACCAAGGGAAATCGCTTACCCTCAAGAATTCGGTGACCAACGCCTATGCAGGTTGCACAAACTACCTGTGCAGTCTTGATGATATCATCTCTCATTTGGTTCTCAATACGACGGATTTCCTTCCAACCACGCTTGAGGTCACGATGAGCAAATCCCTTCTCTTTACCCTTGAATGCGGACATCTTGCGCAATAAGTCTTCATTGAGTTTTAGCAGAGTTTCAACATCTCCGCGCAACTCATGTTCTTCCATTTTTGCTGCAAGAGTTGCATCTCGTAAGTTGCTGCGCACCTTGACAGGTTGACCAATTCTTACCGCGCGCACCCCGCGCGCAAGCATCCCTTCAAGCAGGTTATCCACAGCCACATTTGAGTCAGCGAGTGCAAGAATCGGCCCCACACCACTTCGCGCCCAAGTCTCAAGAATTCGGACCGCGGTGTGAGTTTTCCCGGTTCCCGGTGGGCCTTGAATTAGCGAGAGACGATTTGTGAGGGCTGCGGTGAGTGCAGCGGATTGACTGTCGTTGAGATCTTTATCTGCGGCAGGAGTTGCAGCCAACCGACGTTCTTGGCCACCCATCTGAGCGATACGAGCAGCGGCCAGTTGCATTTCCTTGGGCTGGCCAAGCAATAGGTCAGCAAGCGGCGCAGCATCGGCGGTAGCGAATAAATCGTCCAACGCGTCAGCCATTCTATCATGAGCAACCCGATTAGCACCTCGGTCTAATCTCCAAGTGCCATCGCGCACTCTTTCCGGTTGCTCCGATACCACGACTCGTAGATGTTTTCGAGCCCGAGAGAATACAACTCCTTCACAGACTTTTTCGTGCAGTGGGTCCTTTCTACACATGGTGACGATATCACCCTGAGAGAATCGGTGGTGAGGTAATCCGCCTGCCTTATCAGACGTGAGTTTGACCACTCGTTCTCCGAATAACCAGCCATCGTTGCGGGCCCTCAAATCAAATAATGCCAGCCCATTCTCCGCCAAACGCGTTTTCGGCCATTTTTTGAGCCGTTCCTCTACCTGTTCCATTTCATCTTCAAGTTCCCAGTCAATCAACTTGTGAAACAACTCGTGATGGTCTTGTGATCGAGGGAAGCGGTCAGGAATCTCTTTTGAGTCTTTATTCGGCTTACTTGCGCCTATTGGCTCACCCCGCTTCATTCGACGGACCTTTCCCCTATCATCTGCCACAGGCTGCGGTATGGATACCTACCTTTGGTCCCTCCGTTATTGCTCTTATAGTGTGATGCAGCCGCGCGCGTATGTGGATGAGGCTTAAACACGAACCGGACCCGGAGATTATTAGGAGGGTACGCCATGTTCGAGCGTTGGAAGAAACAAAAGGTAGATGGGGCTGAATGCCCACTCTGCCAATTGATGAATCCTAGCGATTCTCCTACATGCTCCCGTTGTTACTATGAATTTGATGTAGCGGCCCACCGGCAAACCGTTTCTGAGGTCAGTGATGATGAGCAAGGTGATTTGTTTGACGCGCTAATGGAGGAGGATGACCAAGTGAGAGATGAATCTCCGTTGGTAGATTGGACCGGCCACTCATTTTCTATGGATGAAATGACCGTTGATGTCTCACAATATGGTGAAGAAGGAACGGTGGTAGTTGACCAGAATATCTCGATAGAATCGCAATTTGACTCGCCACAAATGGCAACTACAGTATCCGAGGCCGAAAAACAGCCGGAGCCAGAATACGAACTCACTGCGGCTGACGCGCCAAAAAACGTCACCAAATTTGACTATGGCGAAGGACCCGACCTGTCTTATGCGCCAAATATTCCTAAATCTCCGGTAGTGAAGTTGGTTGAAGTAACCGCTTCAGAGGAAGTAGACCCGGTTCATGCGACTGCGGCATTAGATGAGGATACAAATGGCGAGAAAAAGACTACTGCTTCCATCACCAAGGCGGCTGCGCCGCAAGCGGAAGCCGCAGAATCAGCGGCCGAACCGGTAGCGGAACCGAAACCGCCAGCAGCAGCCGCACCAGCGACATCAACCCCAGCCCCACCAGCACCGGCAGCAAGCCTCGCGGTCGCCGCGAGTGTAACCCAACCGGCTGCAACTCCGCCATTACCAACACCGGTGGCTACCCACGATATCAACGGAGCAACTGCCCTCACTCCGCCTCCACCGAATACCTTGGCCCCGGCGACAATTGGTTCAACTCCAGCAGTTCCATCTGTGCCAAATATCCCCGCTGTACCTAATTCCCCCACCTCTCCTACGGTGCCTAATGTGCCCGCTGTACCGACCACTCCAGCGGTGCCCAATGTGCCTGCCGTGCCTGAGATTCCTGTACAAACTGCGGCTGATATTGACCTAGGCGATGAAGATTCCACTTCGTCCACAGCCGCCCAGTCTTCTTCGGTCCCGGCTGCACCCGCTTCCGGGATGATTTGGCCATGGTCACAAGGCGAGCCTTGGGATGATGTCACGGTTCGGAAAACTTTGCGAGAAGTGATGGAACAGGCTAAGTCAGGTGACATAGAGAATGCGAGCCGCGGTCTTCAGGCTCTTGGACCACATTTGGGTGCGAGGATAGACCTGATTTTCCATATTGGCGTTTTGTTGAAGAAGTTCGGGCGCGACGAGGAAATGCGACGGATGATTGAGAATGCTCAGCGTGCTTACCCTAACGATTCCAACGTATCAACGGCTGCTCAACATTTGCTGGTTTAGCCCAATGCTCAAGCCCTGCGCGTTTATCGCGGGTCGTGAAGCCCACTCCTACCTTGTCTCTCGCGCCCGATTTGGTGCTGCGCCCTGCCATGCTTGTGATGGTGGACCGGCTTTCTGAGGCCATAGTTGAAAGTGGGGAGGAAGTTTACCCGGCTTTGCCTTGGCTTGAGCGGGGTGAGGCGATTCGTAGCCAACTCTGGTCTTATCTAGAGGATGTGTCAAGAATGGGTAAGCAAGGGATGTGTCATCATTGGGTAGTAGTTGAGCGAGGTTTGCATCCGGTAGAGGCCGGCGTTGATGAGGTTGGAGAGCGAATCGCAGGCCTAGTCGCATTAGACACCACTCCACATTTGGTGGTCGGACATTGGAATCTTGGCTATTGGATTCGGCCAGCCTCTCAACAAAACCGACTGGCCAGTCGTTCTATTGATGCGGTGCTCGCTTGGATTGGAGGTGCTGGCGGAGCACCTTGCGCTGTGGAAATACGGGTTGACCCTGCTAACATCGCTGGGCTTGCTACCGCCGATTCCACAGCCCAACGGTGGCAAGGTGATAGATTTCCTGACGGCGACTCGGAGGTGGATGTTGATGGAAGTGAAGTAATGCATCACTGCTACCTCATCCCGCGCCTTCCATTACCACATCAAAATTAGAGGTATTCACATGAGTTCGGAAGGATTGTATTGGCTCAGTGTTGATACCGATGATATTGACCATTTACCGAGTATTCGTGGGCATCCAACTCGTTCTTCAACAGCGATGCCCGAATGGAGAATGCGCGGATATGTTGCTTCTGATGAACTATTGTCGGCTATGGATAATTTCCATGACTGGATAACCGGCGGAGAAAACGGAAAAATTAGGGTACCTGTCACCTTATTTGTCATCGCAGAACAATTGGATTGCCCGGCCTTCGCTGCTCGGATAGACCGGTTGGCGAAAATGGATGGTATCACCATTGGATGTCATGGCTGGTCGCATCGTTGTTGGTCGGCCTGGCCTGAGGATTCCGCCGGTTTTTTTGATATGCTTGTGGCGGCGAGAAATCGGATTTCCGAGTTCGCCGGCCCCGCTTGGCGTCCGTGGTTCAGGGCACCCGGCGGTTATATCGCGCCGTGGATGGCCGGGCCTTTGGCAGCCTGCGGATTTCGTGTTGACTCCTCGGTTAACCCTACCCCACTACTGCGCAGGAAGGCAGGACGCGGAAACGATTGGGCTGCGGTTCGTGACGCGATGAGCAGGGCGGGAATCGTTGAGAGAGAATGGCGTACCCTGCGGCCACTTCTGTTGCCAGCATTGCCCGCCACAGGGCCGGCTCTATCATTCCCAATCCTCGGTATGTTGGCTCGAAATGCATGGCGGCGCTCAACGAAGGTTGGCCAAATCGCCTCCGAGGAGTCGGTTGAGAACGAGAAAACCCCGGTTATTGCATTATACTGGCATTTGCGCGACCACGCTCGTGCCGGCGGTCGCTGGACCCCCCCAATATTCCAAGACAGAAAGTGATTCAGCGATTAGTGCAGGCATAGACTATCTAGTCAGAACGGGCACACAGCGTAAAAGAGCAATGGATATAATGGCCTGACCGACGGGACCTTTGAAGGGACCACTGTATATTGGGGCCCAAATGATGCATGCAAGCAATAAGTGGTGAGGAAAATGAGTGAATTTGATTTTGTCATTAGCATTGGAGGAGCGGCCGGACAAGGTATCGCAACTCCTGGAAACATCCTCGCGCGCCTATTTGCCCGACGGGGCATGCACATGTACGCCTACAACGCCTACCAATCCATCATTCGTGGTGGTCACTCCTTCCTGACCGTGCGATGCAGCGACCGAGATATTCGGACTCATGGCGATGTCATAGACCTGATAATTTGCCTTAATCAGGACACAATGAACCGCCACCTTGAGCATCTGGGGCCGGGGACTTCAATCATTTTCAACAGCGACACAATCGAAGCGGGTGAGGCGGCGGATGGAGTTCAGCTCTGTCCGATGCCGGTCGGTGAATTAGCCGGTAAGGGTGCAAATAGACTGATGCAGAATACTGTGGCAATCGCGGTTGCCTGCCAATTGATCGGCATTGAGTTCTCTGCACTTGAAGACGTACTCAACTTCCAGTTCTCCTCGAAGGGAGAGGAAATGGTGGCTGCGAACGTAGAGGTTGCAAGGGCGGCTTACGACCATTCTGCAACGAACTTCAAGCCCGCTGCGCAACAAGCGCCACAGCCGACCACGCCGCTAGCGGTGTGGGCAGGTAATCAGGCCTTCGCGATGGCGGCCGCCGGTGCCGGTGTCAAGTTCTACTGCGCCTACCCGATGAGCCCGTCAACAGGCATTTTGCATTGGATGGCGGCCAACGCTCGCGAACTTGGCATCATGGTGCGGCAGGTTGAGGACGAAATAAGTGTCATCTGTATGACGGTTGGTGCAGCCCACTCTGGCTGCCGTAGCATGTGCGCCACCTCTGGTGGTGGATTTGCATTGATGACAGAAGGAGTAGGTGAGGCCGGCATGATGGAGATACCCATCGTGATCGTCAACGTGCAGCGCGCTGGGCCTTCAACTGGCGTCCCCACTAAAACCGAGCAGGGTGATTTGTGGCAGGTGCTCGGAGCTAGTCAAGGCGACTTCCCGAAACTCATCCTCGCTCCAAGCAGTCCCCTCGATGCCTTCCAGACTATTCCCGAGGTGTTCAACTTGGCTGACAAGTACCAGTTGCCAGCCATCATCATCTCCGACCTACTGATTTCCGACGAGACCTCGACCATCAACCCAGAACTGCTCGATATGCACCCGGTCATCGACCGTGGTGAACTCATCACTGAAGCTGGTGATGAAGCCGGTAATTACGAGCGTTACAAGTTAACAGACAGCGGCATTTCCCCCCGCGCTCTACCCGGAATTCCAGGCTACGAGCACGTGGTCGCTAGCGATGAGCATATGCCCGATGGTGTGCTAATCAGCGACGAGTTCACCCACCCGCACAAGCGCCGGGCAATGATGGAAAAGCGACAGCGCAAGATGGATGGTCTGCTGGCGGATTTATCGCCTCCGGTCATTGTTGGAGACCCCGACGCCGAGGTGACTCTGGTAGGTTGGGGTTCGACCGCCGGTGTCATTCAAGAGGCTATCGAACAACTTGCGATAGCAGGCATCGTCGCCAATCATCTGCACTTCAAGTGGCTGGTTCCATTCCATGCTGATGAGGCGACTGAATTGTTGTCATCCTGTAAGCGTACCATTATCATCGAGAACAACTATTCTGGTTTGTTCCACCGCTATCTGCGAGGTGAGACGGGCTTCACGGTGGACGGTCACATCCGCAAGTATGATGGCGAGCCGTTCAAGCCGCATCACGTCGTGGCCGCGGTTCAGGAACAACTCAAGGGTGATGAAACTCTATCTGTGCCATATGAGGAGATTATTGTTTGAGGAGGTGATTGGATGATTGATAAGAATACACAAATAACTTTGACAGCGAAGGATTTCAAGGGCAAGGTTGACCCTGATTGGTGTCCCGGCTGCGGTGACTTCGGTGTACTAAGCAGCCTACAACGAGCGGTGTCGGAACTTGGCCTACAACCACATGAGATTCTAACCATCAGCGGCATCGGCTGCTCGTCCAACCTACCGGGCTTCTTCAAATCCTTTGGAATGCATACCCTACACGGTCGCTCACTCCCGCACGCTTCTGGGGCAAAACTTGCTAATCACGAATTGACGGTGATAGCGACTGGAGGCGACGGCGATGGCTATGGTATCGGAGGTAACCACTTCACCCATACCAGCCGGCGCAATCTCAACATTCTGTATTTGGTGATGGACAACCAGATTTACGGTCTTACCACCGGTCAAATTTCTCCCACCAGTGAGGTTGGGATGAAGACCAAGAGCACTCCGCATGGCAGCGTTGAGTTGCCGATTAACCCGATCGCAAGTGCAATCACCTCGGGCGCAACTTGGGTTGCGAGAGGTTATACTGGTAACATCAAGCAATTAGTCTCATTGATTAAGGCTGGAATTGAACACAATGGCTTCGCTTTACTCGACGTATTCAGCCCATGTGTGACTTTCAACAAGGTCAACACCTATCAATTTTTCAAGCCTCGCGTTCAGCCGCTTGAGGATATTGAACACGACTCCAGCGACTGGAAGGCCGGTATAGAGAAGGCGATGGTTTGGGGAGACGTAATCCACACGGGTATTTTCTTCCAGAGCAATTCACGGCTGACCCTCGAGGAGCAGGAACCGGTGCTTGATGAGGGTGGGCCACTCGCCTATCGTGAACTCGGTCTCAGCGGAGAGCAGACCGAGCGCATTGTCTCTCGCATGATGTGAGTGGCGTGCACTTCCCGCTACGTTTTCTTCGTCATTCCGAGCGCTCAATTGCTGAGATTGACATCATAAGAAAAACGAAGATGGTGAATGGGAGGATGTCCAGTTCCGTCACTATGCAATGGGAGAGGGGCGTTTCCGCAAATAATTCGACAAAGATGGTAATCCTTCAGATACAATTTTGTTAGTTGAAGATGACTGTATTGGTTTCTGGAATCGCCTACAAGACATGGCTGGAATCGACAGAGTCATACCAGAATGATGTCGAATACACGACGATTTAACCATCATTTTTCCATGTATTGAGTGTTTTGGAATACTTTATCTTGGTCGAACACAGCGAAAAATCACCTAAATCAACAGCATTGTATATGAACGGTCGATGATGCCAAGCCGCTATGTCAGTAGCAGACATGGTACAAGGAATGATTGACGAGTTGACAGATGCACTTGCCGATGCTGGTAAGCACGACCGCGGTAATAGTGCCGCAGGCACCAGAGTTCGCAAGGCAATGCAGAACATCAAATCTGCAGCCCAAGGTGTTCGCACTCAGGTTCAGGGCGACAAGTCAAGCCGCTGATTCAGCGGAATTGAATAAGATTACACGACTAGTGAATTGTGGATGATGGGGCTTAGGCCCTATCATCCACTCAATAATCTCTTAGCAATATCCGCCATTGACCTCCGCCGTTGAGGAGGCGGACATCACCCGAACTAGATTGGCTCCAGCCAACGGGTAATTCAGAGATCTCTGGTGCGATTACAATTACATTTACATGTGAGAGATTGTTTTCCAATTCACCAAGCCAAGGTGCTTGATCGCTGCGCCAATGCCCGGTGATATTATTTTCTTCAGCATTTAGTGGTTGATAGAAAGTATAGAGCCAATGCATACCCAGATCCGAATCCGATACGAAGAGGAAATGTTCTCCCGAATCGAGTTCCATCGCATTTGCAGCCTCATCGGTCCACATGGTTTGGCCGTGAACGGCGGTGATAATCGATAGTGGTAAGACCAATAATATGGCGATGAGCAATGGTTTTGTTTGGGATTTTGGCTCTTCTAGTGAAGGGAGAGAGGGGTCTTGTGCCCATAATCGAGACAAGAGTAAGAACCACGGAATCATCAACATCGAGATATAACGCCCGTTATTACCCATAGTCCAAATCACCCAAGGCCACCGTGAATCCCAAAGCAGTGATTCATA
>Ga0208879_1000364_pt1 | contig 46867 bp, 51 predicted proteins | sample Knorr_S15_td_Bot_FD_185605 | JGI IMG/M metagenome (GOLD analysis project Ga0208879, IMG submission 185605) | Marine microbial communities from Southern Atlantic Ocean transect - Knorr_S15_td_Bottom_ad_5009_LV_A (SPAdes) (version 2) | ecosystem: Environmental > Aquatic > Marine > Oceanic | place... | reverse complement strand
GCTCGCATACCGCCGACCAGCACCGTCATCTCGGGCGCGGTGAGGTTCAGAAGGAATGCCTTGTCGACAAGCAGCTCCTCGGCAGGACGCTTGTGGATGGGCGACAGGTAGTTGCGGAAGCCATCCGCTGTCGGTTCCAGGTACGCAAACGAGTCGACCTCGGTCATCTCCTGGCTGGCATCTCCACGACCCGGGTTGAACGGAACAGAGATGTCGTGACCGGCGTCGGCTGCGGCCTTCTCGACGGCGGCGCACCCGCCCAGCACGATCAGATCGGCGATTGACACCTCTCCACTGAAGTTTGATTGGACGCGCTCCAACGCCGTGATGACATCGGCGACACCAGCAACCTGATTCACCTCCCAGTCCTTCTGCGGCGCCAGCCGGATGCGGGCTCCGTTGGCACCGCCCCGGAGGTCCGTGCCACGGAACGTCGACGCAGAGGCCCAGGCGGTTGCGACCAGCTGCTGGACCGACAGGCCGGTGTCGAGGATCGCGCCCTTGAGCGTGCCGATCTGGTCGTTGCTGAGCTGCGGTCCTGCGGGTACGGGATCCTGCCATATCAGATTCTCGTCGGGAACCTCAGGACCGAGGTACCGGTCGATGGGCCCCATATCTCGGTGCAGTAGTTTGAACCACGCCCGAGCGAACGCATCCTCGAACTCCGCTGGGTTCTCGAGGAATCGCCGTGAGATCTTCTCGTACTCCGGATCGAAGCGCAGCGCGAGGTCTGTTGTCAGGAAGGTCGGATGGTGGCGAGAGTCGGGGTCGTGCGGATCGGGCACGCGGCCATCGCCGGCACCGTCTCTCGGTCGCCACTGGTTGGCGCCTGCCGGACTCTGGAACAGCTCCCACTCGAACTCGAACAGGTGCTTGAAGAAGTCGTTGTTCCACTGGTTCGGCGTGGACGTCCAAATTCCCTCGAGACCGCTGGTGATGGTGTCATTGCCCATTCCGGAGCCGTGAGGGTTCCTCCATCCAAGGCCCTGTTCCTCCAGGCTCGCGCCCTCGGGCTCCGGTCCCACGTCGGTGTCTGGCGCAGCACCGTGGGTCTTCCCAACCGTGTGACCACCAGCGATGAGGGCCACCGTCTCCTCGTCGTTCATGGCCATCCGCGCGAACGTCTCGCGAATGTCACGCCCGGCCGCCACTGGGTCGGGGTTTGCGTTGGGCCCTTCCGGATTCACGTAGATGAGACCCATCTGAACGGCGCCGAGTGGCGTCTCGAGCTCGCGGTCGCCGCTGTATCGCTCATCGGCTAGCCACTCGCGCTCAGAACCCCAGTAGATGTCCTCTTCGGGCGCCCAGATGTCCTCGCGCCCGCCGCCGAAGCCGAATGTCTCGAACCCCATTGACTCGAGCGCAACGTTGCCGGCCAGAATGAGCAGGTCGGCCCACGAGATAGCGCGGCCATGCTTCTGCTTCACCGGCCACAGCAGGCGTCGTGCCCTGTCCAGGTTGGCGTTGTCCGGCCAACTGTTGAGGGGGGCGAAACGCTGCGCGCCGGTCCCGCCTCCACCACGGCCGTCGCCGACGCGGTAGGTGCCGGCCGCGTGCCACGTCAGCCGGATCATGAGTCCGCCGTAGTGGCCGAAGTCGGCAGGCCACCAGTCCTGCGAGTCCGTCAGCACCGCGGTGACGTCGGCTTTCAACGCCTCATAGTCGAGGGAGTTGAAGGCACTGGCATAGTCGAAGTCCTCGCCCATCGGGTTCGACTTGCGATCGTGCTGGTGCAGGATCCTCAGATTCAGCTGTTCGGGCCACCATTCTTCGGTGGCCGTGCTCCCTTTCGTGGTGTTCGCGCCGGAGAATGGGCATTCACTTGCGTCGTCTGACATGGATTCCTTCAGAGTCGGTTCGAGCGGGTGATGTGGGTCTGGGTGGTGTTGGTATGGGTGCGGGGCCACGCGCTTGAGGGTGCGTAGGCTCCTGATTCTGGACGGGTTCGGCCCGGTGGAGCCGCGGTGATCAATCTAGACGATGGCGCTACTCAGTACTCCAACTGGAACTGCTCATTCTGTCCTCCAAGCAGCGAGGCTCATTCTTCGCCGTAGCGGGGCATGTCTGATCCCATGAGATCCGTGAACAACGCCAGCACCTCGCCGTCATCGGCGTGGCGGCCGGTCTCGGCCTTGGAGTAGATCAGGTTCCCGTCGACGGTCACGTCGAACACGCCGTTGTCGCCCGTCACGAGGCGCAGGTCGGCAATGACGTGCTGGTAGTTGGTGAGGAGGTCCGAGACCGCGCTCACGGCGCGGGCCGAATAATCTCAGGGGACGCAGTAGGTGATCTGGATCTGGTGGTCTGCCATGGAGGAACCCTAGGCGCGACCCGGGGGAGCGGTCAGTGCTCCTGCCACCCGGATGGCTCCTGGGCTGGCGACGAGGTCGCACGGCAGCGATCCGAACGGTTCTCCGTCGGCCCGGAGCCCGGGCCGGGCATCCAGGGCCACGATCCCGACGGCGGCTGCCCTGAACATCGAGACGTCGGGATGGTCCAGGTGGGCTCCCGTCCGGACCTTCGCGAAGGATCGGAGCAGGCTGAGGCGCCCCACCTCTCCCACGACGCAGACGTCCAGCAGGCCGTCGGTCGGGTCGGCGTCCGGACAGATCCGCATGCCGCCACCGAAGAACGCCGTGTTGGCCACGACGACGACAGCGGCGGTCAACTCCACCACCTCGCCGTCCAGGGTGAGGCGGTAGCGGCCGGGTCGCATGCCGGGCAACTCGGCCAGGGTGGCGAGCGTGTAGCGAGATGGCCCACGGGGAAACCGCATCGCCTCGGCCCTGACGTTCACCGCCGCTGGAAAGCCGGTTACGCAGCTGGTGACCGCATGGCGTTCTCCGGTCCAGATGAGGTCGACCGGAACCGGGTCTGCGAGGGCCCGATCCACCCGATCCTCCAGCGATCCGACCCGGAGTCCGAGTGCCTCGGCGGCGTCGTTCCCGGTTCCACCGGCGACCAGGCCGAGCACCGTGTCCGAACCGGCGGCGGCGTCGGCGGCGATCTGGACGATGCCATCCCCCCCGAAGACCACGAGGCGATCCACCCCGGATGCCACGGCGTCGGCGGCCGCGGAAGCAGCCTCGCGTGCGGAGGTGGCGTCGAGGACGAATGGTTCCACGCCACGGGTCCTTAGCCGGTCCACCACCGTCTGGACGTCGCCTGCGGCCCGCCCGGACCGGGCGGCGGGGTTGGCCAGGAGTGCCACCTGCGACATGGGGCCATCTTCACCCATAGGTAGCCTCAGACCGGTGACCGGCCCCAGCCGGCCAGATCCGACAGGAACCTCCATGCGCCCGAAGACCACCATCGTCAAGCCCCTCGGACCCATCGGAGCAGTCGTCGCCACGGCACTGCTGGTAGGTGCCTGCGGTGGAGGCGGCGACTCGGGCGGCTCGAGAGTTGGCGGGGAGCCGGAAGATGGCGTGCTGCGGGTCGTTGCCGATGACACCCAGGACTTCGATGCAGATGCCTACCTGGCTTCAGCCGGCGACGTCACGGTCGAGTACGTCCAGTCCGGCTTCCAGAACCACACCCTGATGATCGAGGGGCTGGAGGACCAGATGCGCCTCGAGGTCGAGAACGGTGGTCGAGACTCCGGAACCGTGACCCTCCAGCCGGGGCGCTACATCATCTACTGCGATGTCGCCGGCCACCGTGACGGCGGCATGGAGGCCCGGCTGCTCGTGGAGTAGCGGACCCGGTTCAGGTCAACGCCGGTCGGCCATCCCCGACACTGCCGACGCCCGGAACCACAACGCACCGGCGCTTGCAGTGTCCGGAATTGAAACGACCCGCCCATCAGCGCGGGTGAGCAGTCCCGGACACAAGTCTGGGGCCACTGCCATCAGGGGGGAAATTGAGGTTCAAGATCCCCTGAGGGCAAGGGTCGGTTGGGCCTACGCCTCTACCACCCCACTCAACTCACCGTGGACCCTCTCGTACTCCCGCTGCCCTCGGCGTCGTCGCCGTGCTGACCGGCGAGCGGGTCGTCAGGAAAGTCCGGGCCTCATAGGCAAGACTGGCGGGCATGGAGGACACCACCCGGTTCCTAAAGGTAGAAGCGATGATCCAGCGGTTTCAAGAACGGGCCAAAGCAGTACGCAAACGCAACATGCCTCCGGTTGCGGGGGCTGAACGTGTGGCGTTCATCAAACAGGCCGAACTGGACTATCAGGATTACGCGCTTGTGGCTGATGCCTCAATCAGTCTGGACGGTGGAGTCCTGACGATTGACCTACGACCCGCTATCCGTGGCGTAGGGCATCTGGAACGGGAGACACTGGCAGCGATGGAGAACATCGCCAATGCACGCCCACTTCACTAATGGAGAACATCGCCAATGCCCGCCCACTTGATTATCTGGATGCCCTCCCGACCGCCCTCCCGACCGATGGTGCCAAGATCACGCCGTCGATGCTGGATTCCAAAGCGGACCTTCAAGACATGATCGACGGAGCCGAGATGTTCCGAACACCGACACCGATGGCCGACGACGGCACGCCCTACGAGTGGGATGAGGACTTCGGATGGATCGAGGCCATGCCGACCTGACCTAGCCCACCTACCCCTTCTGGCCCCCGCTTCAGAGGGGGGGTCCATTCCCATACGAAAGTCTGGGATCACTGCCCTCGGGAGGAATTCTTGCACCGCAGCAATTGCGGGTCAAGCATCCCTCTGAGGGCAGCGGTCGTTTTGAGGTCAAGTCAGATGACCGTTTTCCACTAGCCGGTACCCTCCGCTTGGAGATGCGGGCGACCTTCGTAGCGGCTGCTTTGGAGGCCGTCCGCATCTCTTTGGACAGTTCCTTGGGCTCAGCCGCTAGAGACCGGCGTCGGTGATGTAGATGCACTCTCCGGGGCACTCGTCCATCAGTATTGGAAGTCCTCGCACCCCATTTCCTTCCCGATCTGGTGCAGGTATTCCATGATCTGGACACCGGTGTGGCCGTACTTCCGTATGTAGCCGTCCCTGGTGTTATGGATGATGTCGAACTGGTCCTGAATGTCTCGGCAGTTCGTGGTCCATTGGTCCACGTGCTCTTTGAGATCCCAGTCGTAGTAGCGCAGCCATAGTGCCTGTGTGGTCGTTGTCGCTTCCGTAGTTCTGGAGGGAGATGAGCCACCACCGGCACAGGAGGCAGCAAGTAGCACCAAACCACCGCTAGTGCCACCAGCCGACGCATGGCTGGAGCCTTCCACACGGGGCGTCGACCTACTCGACCTCGATGTAGATGCACTCGCCGGGGCACTCCTCGGCTGACTCGATGACGGCGTCAAGCAACTCGTCGGTCACGGCCGCCAGACCTGTCGCCATCTGGTAGACGGGTTCACCCTTGGCGGAACCGTCTGGTCCGTACATGGTTGGCCAACCCACTTCCTTGACGTAGGCCAGCCCGTCGTCGTGCATCTCAAAGATGTCAGGACAGATCTCGGCGCAGATGCCGTCACCGGTACAGAGGTCTTGGTCGATCCAGACCTTCATCGGGGTGTTCGGGCCGTCCGGTCATGGAGTTCCTGATGCTTCTCCTGCCACACGGTGATGGGTGACCTGTATGGGATTGGAGCCCTCCGCTTCAGGGCGGGTCGTTTCGCGTCTGGGGTTGCCGGATCAGGCGAGGATCTCGAAGAGCAGGTAGAGGACCAGCGTGATGCCCAGGCCGTAGCCGATGGTGTGCCGGTGCTTGTCCAGGACCTTCTTGTTGAGGAAGCCGTCGTAGCCGCCCAGCTTGCCTAGGGCAGCGACCTCCATGGCTATCCAGATCACGAAGAAGACGATCCAGATGGTGATGCGGGCACCCGGGTCCAGCGTCAGCGAGCCGGAGCTTCCGAAGTTCATCGAGAAGTGGCTCGGGAACATCATGAAGAAGATGAGCGGGATCGAGAACAGGGTGTTCACCCGGCTGGCCCGTGCCGCCCGCTTGGCCGCTGCGGGAGCTGCCGGATCGGCCTCGCCGCCCTCGGACACCGCTACCGATGAACCGATTGCGATCTTCTGTGCCGGCCAGATGACCATCCACACGTTGGCGGCCATCGTCGTACCGAGGAGGAAGCCGAACGAGATGCCCATACCGGCAGCGGAGCGGAAGTAATCGCCGCGCACCTCTTGGGCGATGAGGATCCAGATTCCCGTCACCCATGTCCCGAGGGCCGCCCAGCGGAACCACCAGAGCGCGCGCCATGTGATCTTCCGCAGGGCCTCACCGCGGGCTCCGTCGCTCATCTCGGCGAAAGCTGAACCCTGGATGAAGTTGAAGAAGTAGAGGAGACCTATCCAGGTGATCCCTGTCAGGTAGTGGGCGTATCGACCAATGGCCTGACCGCCTCCGGTCATTCCCATGAAGTCACTGAACAATTCCACGAAGGTCTCCCTCGAATCGGTGTGGACTAACGATCAGATCATGGCACGAGTCGCGCGCGCCGACAACGTTCCTGCGCCCATCTCTCATAGGTGTGGATGTCGCGCCGGTGGCCTGTGCAGCCCTGGTGCAGGACCTGTTCCGGGGGTGGCTGGCCGGGTCGGCGGATCCTCAGTCGACCGTCACGTCGGCGAACCGCTCGCGGAGGGTCTTCTTGGAGAACTTGCCGACCGAGGTCTTGGGCACCTCGTCGATGAACTCGACCCGGTCAGGCATCCACCACTTCACGATGCGTCCGTCCAGCCACGTGAGGATGTCCTCAGCCGACAGGTCGGCTCCTTCGACGGCCACCACGCAGGCCATGGCCCGCTCGCCCCACTTCGCCGAAGCGATGCCGATGACGGCGGCTTCCGCCACGTCCGGGTGGGCCATGATCTCGTTCTCCAGCTCAACCGAGCTGATCCACTCGCCGCCCGACTTGATGAGGTCCTTGGTGCGGTCCACGAGGCGGATGTAACCCTCGGCGTCGGCTGTGGCCACGTCGCCCGTCTTGAGCCAGCCGTCGGCGGTGAACGATTCGGCCGAGCGCTCATCGTTGTAGTACGTGCTGGCGACCCACGGCCCGCGGACCTGGAGCTCGCCACGCGACTCGCCATCCCACGGCTGTTCCTCGTCGGTCTCCTGGTCGGCGATCCGGAAGTCCACCCCGGGGGCGATCAGCCCCACGGCCGTGCGGATGTCGGCCTTCGCATCGTCGTCGAGGTGGTCCAGGGTCGACTTGATGGTGCATACGGCGGCCAGCGGGCTGGTCTCCGTCATCCCCCAGGCCTGGAGCAGGGGTAGGCCCGTGGTCTCCCGGTAGCCCTCCGAAAGGGAACGCGGGACGGCCGAGCCACCACACGGGATCGCCCGCAGCGCGGAGACGTCGCGACCCTCCAGCTCGGGTAGCACGCCCATCCAGATCGTGGGTACTCCGGCCGCAACGGTCACGCCCTCGCTCTCGATCAGGTCGGCCAGCGAAGCGGCCGAGAGGTCGGCGCCGGGCATTATGAGGGTGGCCCCGGTCGCCACCCCGGCGTGGGCCAGGCCCCAGGCGTTGGCGTGGAACATCGGTACCACCGGAAGGATGACGTCCCGTTCGTTGATGCCCAGCGTGTCGGCCATCATCGCCCCGAAGGTGTGGAGGACCATCGAGCGGTGCGAGTAGACGACCCCCTTGGGGTTGCCGGTGGTTCCGGACGTGTACATCATCGAGCCGGCCCGGTTCTCCTCCACCCGGGTCCAGTCCACGGGCGATGCCGCGCCCAGGAGGTCCTCGTAGTCATGGACCTCCTGCCCAATGGCGTCCGGATCCGGAGCGGGGGCGCCGTCGTCCATGAGCACCACGTGGCGGACAGTCTGGAAGCCGCCCATCAGGGGCCAGATCAGGCCGGCCACCGAGTGGTCCAGGAAGATCACCTCGTCCTCGGCATGGTTCACGATGTAGCTGAGCTGCTCGGGGAACAGTCGCAGGTTGAGGGTGTGGGAGACCCGGCCGGTGCATGGCGGGGCGAAGTAGAGCTCCAGGTGTCGGGCGGTGTTCCACGAGAAGGTGGCAACCCGACCGTCCTCGCTGATGCCCAGGTCGTCCAGGACGCCGCCGAGTCGACGGGTCCTCTCACCCCACTCTGCGTAGCTGACCCGTTCGCGCCCGGTCGGGGTGGCGGTCACCACCTCCTTGTCGGCGAACAGGCGGGTGGCGCGGTCGAAGACCGGTGTGTCCATCATCAGGCCATCCATCAGGAAGGTTCCTTTCGTTGGAGGTGGGGTTGGTTGGTGCTTGGGTTGGTTGGTGCTGGCTTCGTTGGTGCTGGCTTCGTTGGCGCCGGGGCGCCGGGGTCCTGGCCGGCTACGGGTGCCCTCAGGTGGTGTGGGCCACCGCCGTCTCGGCGAGGGAGACCAGTTCGGTCCTCTCATCAGGGGTCAGTACCTCGAAGTCGGTGGCGTTGGCCAGGTCGGTGGCCGAGTCGACGGCCAGTCGGGTGGCTTCGTCCTGCGGTCCTGCGGACAGGTCCTGGTAGCCGTGTATGGCGGTGAACCTCTCACCGTCGACGGCCAGGACCATGCCCATCGGGTCGACTCCGGCGGCGCGTGCGATCAGGACGTGACGGCAGAGGCGGAGTTCACGGGTGGCCTGGGTGAGCAGGTAGGCCCGACCCGTTGCATCTGGTGGGCGGGCGGTGTCGCGCCATCCCGCCGCCAGCGCCACGCCGGACATGTCGGCGGCATCCAGCACGGCGGCGAGGAGGTCGGCCATGCGTTCCGCCCCGTCGAAACCCTCCAGATAGGTCCGACCCAGGTCCGCGCATACCAGCGCGTAGGCGGCGCCGCCCTCGGACCGGGTCAGGTCGCAGTCGGCTTCCCAACCGGCGGTGATCATGCCCCGATCGAAGAAGAAGGCGGCATCGGCGGCCTCGTCGGCGGAGACGTCGCCCATGACCCCCAGCCGGCCCTGCACGTAGCTCGGCATGCCTGTTGGAAGGCCCAGTTCGGCGCACCTGCCGAAGGTGGAGCGATCCAGCATGAACCTTGCTCCGAGGCTTCCGATCGGGTCGGCCAGGCGTCGGGCTGTTGTGAGGGTGTCCACGTGTGCTGCTTCCTGGAGGTGGGGTCTATTGGGCGGGTTGTGTATCCGCGACTGCCTCACCGGGTCTGCGGCCGGGGTGAGGCAGCGCCCGCGGACGGTACCAGTCGGTCTCCCGGCTCTCGGAACCGGGATCTTCAGCCGAACGCGGCGGCGACGCCGAGGGTGATCAGGGCACCGTTCCGGGCCAGGTCGCGCCACGACAACGGTCGGACCGCCCAGGTGCCGAAGCAGCCGCACGACTCCCGATGCCCGGCCAGCAGGCGGCCGGCTATGAGCGTGGTGAATGCCACCAGGAGGGCGACGGCGCAGGGACCTCCGGTGCGGGGGTCCACCACGAGCAGTGCTGCGGTCGCCACCTCGGTCACGGGTACGGCCACGGCCAGCAGGCGTGGGCTGGGAAGGCCGAAGCCTGACATGGACCTCCGGGTCGCCACCGGATCCCGGAACTTTGCTGCTGCGGCCACCACGAAGATGACGGCCAGCAGGGTGGCGGCGATGGTGGCGAAGTCCGGCATGGTCTGGCCCCTCAGTATCCGAGGGCCACGTCGACGCCGGCCAGGAGCTCCCGTCCCTCGCAGAACCTCCGGACGTTGTCGGCCACGAACGGCTCCAGGAGCCTGATCCCCATCTCCGGGGTGTTGCCGATGTGCGGGGTGATCAGGCAGTTGGGCAGGGACCAGAGAGGGTGGCCGTCCGGGAGCGGTTCCGGTTCGGTCACGTCCAGGGCCGCCGCTGCGATCCGGCCACCCTGGAGTGCGTCGACCAGCTCATCTGTCACCACGTGGGCGCCGCGTGCGACGTTGACGAGCATGGCGTGATCGGGGAGGGCGTCGAACTCGGGCCGACCGACGATTCCCGTCGTCTCGGCAGTGAGGGCCAGCGCCAGCACCAGCACGTCGGTCATCGGCAGCACCTCGTGGAGCCGGGCCGATGTGATTGTCCGGTTGGCGCCGGGAAGAGGCGTGTTCGAACGGCGCACCACGGTGACGTCGCATCCCCACGGGGCCAGCAGGGGTAGGAGGTGGCTGGTGATTCCTCCACCACCCAGGATCGTGATTCGACTGCCGGCCAGGATCCGCCCCTCTGGGCCACTCCATGAACGCATCCGCGCATATCCGTGAAGGTTCTTTCCCAGGGCCAGGATCAGTGACAACACCGTCTCGGCCACAGCCGGGGCGTAGACGCCCTTGCCGCACGTCCACGTCCAGCGGTCGTCCAGGTGGTGGGCGAACGGTTCGATGCCGGCGTAGGGGAGTTGGATCCACGAGAGTCGCTCAGCGTCGGCGACGATTCCGGGGAACTCCCCGGTCCGCCCGGGGTCGGCCCAGATCAGGCCCTCGGCCTCCCGGGGCTCCACCAGCGTGGCGCCCGCCGCCGAGACGGCGCGGCACATGGCCTCGTACATGACCGGTCGGGTGTCGGGCGCTACGGCGATGGGGCGGCTCATCGGGTGGTCTCCGGGAGTGGTTCGTGTCGGTTGGCTGTCCGGGTCCGGGTCGGCTGTCCAGCCCGGTCGGCAGTCTGCTCTGGTCAGGACTGCAGCGACAGGAGTTCGTCGGCCACCTCGACGACGGTGGCATGCCAGTCGTCGGGTTCGTCCAGCGGGAACGCCACGAACTTGGAGGCGCCGGCCGAGACGAACTCCTCGAGGCGGGAGCGCAGGCCCCTGATCCCGTGCGCAACCACCTCGGCGGGGTCCAGGTCCGGCTGGCGGGTACGCAGGCGCTGGGCGAAGCGTTCCGGGAGGGCTCCGTGGACGAACGGGACCAGGGCTCCGAAGTGCTCCGGGTCGATGGACCGTCCGTGGGCGGCCGCCGTCTCCGAGACCAGGCGGATCCCGTCGGCGACCGCATCCGGGGTGGTGAACGACGGAAGCCAACCGTCGCCCAGTCGGCCGCAGCGACGAAGCTCTGAAGGTGCCTGTCCGCCCAACCACACCTCGAACGGGTCCTGCACTGGTTTCGGCAGGATCCTGACACCGTCGAGGCTGAAGCGTTCGCCGTGGTGGTCCACCACGTCTTCCGTCCAGAGCCGGCGGATCAGCGGCAGTGCCTCGTCGAACCACGCGGCCCTCTCCGAGCGCTTCACCCCGAAGGCCTGATGTTCGGCGTTGTCGGCAATGCCCAGTCCGAATGCCGGCAGGGCCCGACCGTTGGAGATGCGGTCCAGGCTGGCGAGTGCCTTGGCGCAGAGCACGGGATTGCGGCCGGGCAGCACCATGACGGCTGGACCGAACTTGAGCCGCTCGGTCCTGCCGGCGGCGTAGGCCATTGCGACCATCGGGTCCAGCGTGGCGCCACCGGCCCGTTCGCTCACCCAGAGGGAGTCGAATCCCAACCGTTCAAGGTCGTCGACCAGGTGGCCGAAGGTCTGGTGGTCGTCAGGGCGTGCCGCCCCTCCGAAGCCGAAGCCGACGCGGATGTGCACGTCTACCGGCGGGTCAGCCCAGCGCAGCGGTTCCGGCGTAGGGCGCCGGATCGCCGGCTACGGGAATCTCTGGTCGTGACCACATGGTCATGTCGGCCAGCTCCGTGGCGGCCTGACGCCAGGTCACGGGGTCCCAGCCTTCGGCGCTTCCGATGATGGATCCGTTCTGGCGGATCGCCACGAACGCCGGGAGCGTCTCGAGGCCCAGCGACCGGACCAGGGAGCGGTCCGGGTCGGCCAGCGTGAGTATCTGGTCGGTGAGCGGTCCCAGGAACTGGCTGGCACCGTCTACGCCGGTTCCCGTGACCAGGAAGGCCACCCGCACGTCAGCTTCACGGAAGATGGTCAGGATGCGGTGGGCGGTGTCCAGCAGCCAGGAACTCTCGTGGGTGTACGGGTCGAGGACGACCGCAGCGAGGGGAAAGGTGGTCAGGAACTGCGACAACGGGCGTGCTTTGCCGCCGACCGGATGCAGTTCGATCGAGAGGTCAGGTGCGTTCGCCACGGCGGGTGACGCTAGCAAGGACTCGGGCCGTAGTTGTCGGCGTGTCGCTCCCGGCCCGGCTGTAATGGCCCGACGGTTACTGCGTAGCGGCTGGTGCGCTGGTCAGGGCGCGGGTCAGGGCCTCGATGGCTTCGTCGGCCAGTGACCGCATCTCGTCGTCCGTGCGGTCCTGGATCGGGTGCGCCACGAAGACGCTGGCCACATCCAGGCCGAGTGCCCGGGACTGGGCGGCAGCGGCTTCGGCGAACGGCTCGGAGGCTACGAACACACCCGGCAGGCCTCGGCGTTCCAGATCATCGATGTCGTGCACACTGCACGTCGTGCAGGATCCTCAATCGGCCAGCGCTTCGATCACGGCGTCGCACTGGGTGGCGATCTCGTGTCGCAGGTCGACGGGGGCCGGCTTGGTGAACGTGGGCTTGGCATAGCGACGGACCATCGCCCCCTGCGTGGTGAGCTGCTCCTCGAGGCGGTCCAGGAACACGTCGCCCCTCGGCTTGGAGATGTCCAGCAGCCCGATCGTCAGGCCGTCGAGCCCTGGCGGTCGGGGATTCAGGGAACGCTGGCCGGGCGTGGCCTCGGCCGTCGGATCCAGAACGGTCAACGGTTCGGTCATCGGATGATCTCCCTGCTCGTCGGTTCGCTACCCATCGGTCCGTTCAGCCAGCCGCCGATGATGGCTGAGAAGAGGCCGGCCGGCCCTCCGGCGTGGACGACCAGGAGGCCGCCCGGTCGGAACTTCGGGAGGGTCAGCCCGCTGAGGCCCTCCGGTAGGCCCTCCTCGATTCCGCCGGCGCCTGCCAGGATCCCGTCGGTCTCCACCACGAGGAGCTTCCCGATCTCCTCCATGAAGCGTGGGCGGTCCCAACCGGCATCGCCGAAACGGGCCATGTGCTCGGGCGACAGGACCAGCAGCCCGTCCATTCCCATGACGGTCCGCGGGGACACGCTGGCGAGCAGGCCCTCGGCCAGCATCCGGACCAGCGATTCGGCCGACCGGCTCTTCTGGTCGACCAGTATCCGGGGTCCTTCACCGCAGAAGGCGGTCACTACGTCCTGGGAGCGGTCGAAGCCCCGATCCTCGGCGAGGGTGGTCCACGGCGAGCCTGCCTCGTCCTCGGCGAAGCAGAAGCCGAGCTTGGACATGCTCCCGTGGGTGGCCCGATCCACGCCGCCCGGTGCGCCCCCACCGACGTTGCGGACGACGAGTTGCACGGCACGACCGATGGTGGCGTTGGCCCGGTTGCCGTGGCCTAGGACGTTCACACCGCTGTTCATGCCGATCCGGGTGGCTATGGGTCCGTTCACGACGAGGACGGGTCCCACCCCCATGGTCGTGGCCAGCACCCCGTGCATGTTGAAGTCGTCCGTGCAGATCGCCTCGAGGGAGGCCAGCACGACCGGCAGGTACTCGGGTAGGCAGCCGGCCATGACAGAGTTGACCGCCACCTTCTCGACCGTGCAGTCGACGAGGTTCGGCGGCATCAGGGCCACGACCTCGTCACCGGAGCGCGACGTGCCCTCCAGCATCCGGAGTACCCGCTCCCGGGTGGGCGGCACCAGCGGAAGGCCATCCGACCAGCCGCGGTCGTACATGGCCTCGGCCTCGTCCTCGAGGGCACCGATCTGGACCTGTCGCGAGGCCAGGCCGGAGCTGGAGTAGCGGGCCGTCAGTTCGTCGATCCGCCCGGGATCGACCGTCAGGGATCCTCAGCCGGGCTTGAAGACGGGTAGGTCGGGTCCGAGGCCGTCCAGCTCCGTGAGGTGTTCCCACCTCTCACGGTCCCAACCTGCGGTCCGGGCGACCTCCACACCGTCCAGAATCCTGATGAGGGTCGGTACGGCATCGACGTCCAGGTGCCAGCTGACCGCCAGGTCCCGGTCGTCGACGACCCAGTCGGCCGCTTCCGGGAAGGTCGGGTCGTCCTGGGTGTAGACGGTCAGGCCCAGGCGGGTGGCGAGGTCGGACAGCACCGGCTGCACCAGTTGGCAGGCCGGACAGTCAGCCTTGACGACCGCCACGAAACCGTCGGAAATGCCTGCGGATTTCACGTCGGCTGCCATGTCAGGAGTCTCGCGCCCATTCCCGGTGGCTGCGCTGTCGGCCGGAGGCGTTGGTGAGAGATCGGTCACAACCCCGCGTCGGCGACCGAAGGTGCGCCTACCCTTTTCCTCCGATGGGCGATTCTCTGGACGTCACCTTCTACGGCGTGCGAGGTTCGACCCCCTGCCCGTGCGATGAGAACCGTCGGTATGGAGGCAACACCTCCTGCGTGGTCATCGACGTACCCGGTGGGGAGCCGATCCTGCTGGACCTCGGAACGGGACTGCGCTTCTACGGCGTGGCCGAACCCTGTACCGAGGTGCCCTTCCGCGGCACGGCACTGCTCAGCCACCTGCACTGGGACCACGTCCAGGGCCTGCCCTTCTTCCCGCCGCTGCACCGTCAGGGTTCCCGACTGGACGTCCACGGCCCGGTCGAGGCGGGCAGGTCGTTGGAGGCCTCCTTCGACACGTTCATGAACCCGCCCTTCTTCCCGATCTGTATCCACGACATGCCGGGTGAGATCACCTTCCATGACACCTCGACGGGTTCGTTCGACGTGGGGCCGGCCCGGGTGACGGTCTGTGAGGTTCCCCACGTCGGGACCACCTTCGGCTACCGGATCGACTGGGGTGGGGTGAGCGTCGCCTACGTCAGCGACCACCAGCAGCCCGTCGACGACCCCCGGCATGTCGACGAGGCGGTCCTGGAACTCGTCGACGGGGTGGACCTCCTGATCCACGACGCCCAGTTCACCCCGGAGGAGTTCGCCGAGCGGTCCAACTGGGGCCATTGCACCGTCGACTACGCCCTCGAGGTGGCACACCAGGCGGCGGTCGGCGAGCTGGTGCTCTTCCACCATGATCCTGCGCACTGCGATGGAACCATCGACGGGATCCTGGCCACGGCCGTCGAACGGGCAGTCGACCTGGACATCGGCTCGGTCACCGCAGCGATGGAGGGCCGCACGGTCCAACTCCGCCCGGCCTCGGCTCCGGCCACCACCTCCTGACCCGGGTCCTGACCCGGATCCCGGGCGCAACCGGAACCGGGTCTCCCCGCTAGCGTCCCACCCGATCCGATGGGCGACGCTGGAGTGGGGATTCAGGTGGAGAGCGGGATAGACGGAGACCTCTACCGCAAGGTCCTGGGGCGGTATCCCACCGGAGTGACGCTTGTGACCGGCATGGGAGACGGCGAGCCGCTGGCCATGGTCATCGGCTCCTTCGTGTCGGTCTCGATGGACCCGCCCCTGGTGGGATTCCTGCCGGGCCGCGACTCGCAGACGTGGCCCCTCATCCAGGCCAGTGGTTCGTTCTGCATCAACGTTCTCTCCGATGTCCAGGAGGATCTCTCGAATGCCTTCTTCCGCAAGGACGGAGACCCCTGGGAGGGGACGGGCTGGGTGCCGGCAGCTTCGGGTTCACCGGCGATCCCGTCATGTCTGGCCTCCATCGACTGCTCGATCCACGAGGTGGTGGACGCCGGCGACCACCTGTTCGTCATGGGCCTGATCACAGGCCTCTCACACGTCGACGAGGGCTCGCCGCTGGTGTTCCTCGGAGGTCGGTACGGCCAGTACCGCCAGATGGCCTGATGGCCGTCTACGCCCTGGGCGACAGGGTTCCCCAGATCCACCCGAGCGCATACGTGCATCCGCTGGCCGTGGTGATCGGCGACGTGGTGCTGGGACCGGAGTCCAGCGTCTGGCCCCATGCGGTGATCCGGGCCGACGACAACCGCATCAGCATCGGCGCCCGGACCTCGGTGCAGGACAACGCCGTGCTCCACTGCACGAGCCACCTGCCGACCATCGTCGGCGACGACGTCACCCTGGGGCACCTGTGCCACCTGGAGGGCTGCACCATCGAGGACCGGGCGCTGGTGGGCGTGGGTGCTGTCGTCCTGCACGAGGCGGTTGTGGGCCGGGGGTCCATAGTCGGGGCCAATGCCGTCGTCCGCAACGGGCAGGTGGTGCCACCGCTGTCAATGGCCCTCGGCGTGCCGGCCGTCGTCCGCGAGGGCGTGGTCGCAGAGGACACCAACATGATCAACGCCATCGTCTATGTCGAGCGGAGTCGCCAGTTCCGCGAGACGCTCCGAAGGATCGACTGAGCGGGTGGCCACCGCAGGCGTGGTCACCGATGGAGCCGCCGAGGCACCCAAGAACCACCGGTTCTCCTCCGGCGACCTGACCCTGGCCGCGCACCTTGAACGTCCGCCGGGGGGTGGGACGGGCCTGCCAGGGGTCGTGATCTGCCACGGCTTTCCGAGCGGACCGGATGGTGGTGCCAACTCGGTGACCACCTTTCCGGAGCTGGCCTTCCGGATCGCCACGGAGATGGGCTGGGTGGCGATGGTGCCGTACCTGCGGGGCATGGACGGCTCCGAAGGCGACTTCAGCCTGGACGGGTGGCGGGACGACGTGGTGGCGGCCGTCGCCGACCTGAGGTCCCAGCCGGGTGTGGACATGGTGTGGGCGGTCGGCTTCGGCAGCGGAGCGTCGTTGGCCATCTGTGCCGCAGCGGTGGATGAGGAGATCATGGGGGTGGGCGCCCTGGCCGCCCCCGCCGACTGGTCGGACTGGGCGGCCAACCCGCGTCGCCTGCTGCTGCACGCACGCGATGCGGGGCTGCTGACCATGGAGGGCGCGCCGCCCGACTTCGGACGCTGGTCGTCGGCGCTGCGCGAGATCTCCGCGGAGCGGGCGGTGGAGTCGATGGCCCCCCGCGACCTGCTGCTGGTGCACGGCACCGACGACGAGAACGTGCCGCCCCTCGACGCCCGGGTGCTCGCCGGTCAGCACGGCTCGGCCGACCTGCGGATGATCGCGGGCGCCGGGCACCACCTGCGCCACGACCCACGTGCCATCGCCATCCTCCTGGGCTGGCTGGACCGTCAACGGCGCCGGCACGCCTGAGCCGGCGGGGCTGCTTCCCGCGGGTGGCCCGGCTTCCGGCTGACGGTTCCGCTTCTGGTCCGACCTACCCTGTTCCGACCCTGCATATACCGGGTATTCAGGCCCGGGGATTGTTACTATCCACGTAGGAGAAATCCCCATAGTCTTGACGGAGGCCTTCCGTCGGGAGCCCAGCTACAGGAGAGGAGAAGCCGATGACCGCAACCGATCTCGGCCTTGACCTGAGTCGCTACAAGCTCGGCTGGAGCGACGAGGAGAACTACGTCTTCAAGCCCAAGAAGGGCCTGAACGAGGACATGATCCGCGAGATGTCGTGGATGAAGGGCGAGCCGGACTGGATGCGGGACTTCCGCCTGAAGTCCTACGAGAAGTTCGGTCGCAAGCCCATGCCGTGGTGGGGCGGGGACATGTCGAGCATCGACTTCGACAACATCTTCTATTACATCAAGCCGACGGAGTCCCTCGCCGACAACTGGGACGACGTGCCCGAGTCGATCAAGAACACCTACGAGAAGCTCGGTATTCCCGAGGCGGAACGCAAGTACCTGGCCGGCGTCACCGCCCAGTACGAATCCGAGGTCGTCTACCACCGCAACCGTGAGGACCTGGAGGAACAGGGCGTCATCTTCTGCGACATGGACACGGCCCTGCGGGAGTACCCGGAACTGGTGAGGGCCTACTTCGGTCGGCTCATTCCCCCGGGTGACAACAAGTTCTCAGCGCTGAACTCCGCGGTGTGGAGCGGTGGGTCGTTCATCTACGTGCCGCCCGGCGTGAAGGTGGAGATGCCGCTGCAGGCGTACTTCCGGATCAACGCCGAGAACATGGGCCAGTTCGAGCGCACCCTCATCATCGCCGACGAGGGCTCCGAGGTTCACTACATCGAAGGCTGCTCGGCGCCCGTCTACAGCACCGACTCCCTGCACTCAGCCGTGGTCGAGATCGTGGTCAAGGAGTCGGCGCGGGTCACCTACACCACCATCCAGAACTGGTCGTCCAACGTCTACAACCTGGTCACCAAGCGTGCCCTGGTCGAGGCCGAGGGCCATATGGAGTGGATCGACGGGAACATCGGGTCTCGGCTGACCATGAAGTACCCGGCTATCATCCTGGCCGGCCCGAAGGCTTCCGGCGAGGTGCTCTCGGTGGCCTATGCGGGGAAGGGCCAGCATCAGGACGCCGGCGCCAAGATGACCCACGCTGCGCCCGAGACGACATCCAAGATCGTCTCCAAGTCGATCTCCAAGGACGGCGGCAGGACCAGCTACCGCGGTCTGGTCAGGGTCGAGGACCATGCCTACGGCTGCAAGAGCCATGTCCAGTGCGATGCGCTGATCCTGGATGACGAGAGCATCTCGGACACCTACCCATACATGGAGATCGGCTCGGCCGACGCTGTGATCGGCCATGAGGCCACCGTCTCGAAGGTCGCTGACGACCAGCTCTTCTACCTGATGAGCCGGGGACTGACCGAGGAGCAGGCCATGTCGATGGTCGTGAACGGCTTCATCGAGCCGATCACGCGGACGTTGCCGATGGAGTACGCCGTGGAGTGGAGTCGTCTCATCGAACTCCAGATGGAGGGTTCGGTCGGCTGACCGGATTCGTCCGGACTCATCCGGCCGGGGGGACGGTCACGCGCTCGGCGATCCATCCGGGGCACACTGGGTCCATGCCGATGCGCCAGGACTGCAAGAACTTCGAGAGCCGGAGTTACCCCAACGGCGACACGGTGCGGAAGTGCAACCTGGACCTCGCTCCGGAAGCCCCGTGGCGTTGCCCCGAGGACTGCCAGTCCTTCGCCAAGCGCCGCGTCGACGTGAACTGGAGCCACGGCACCCTCATCACGCCGGAGACCCCTGACGAGCCCGCCAGCCTGGGTGAGGACGGGAGCATCGCCGCCCTCCTGGATGCCGCCGAGGACATCATCAACGCCGCGGGACCACAGGTGATGGCCGACCTGGAGGCCGAACGCTCCGGGAAGGGGCGGTTCCGTCGTAAGAAGAAGGGTGGCAAGGGGCCCAGCGGAGGCGGTCGGGGAAAGGGCCGTCGCCGCAGGTAGCAGGCCCTCAGCTGTCGGTCAGGTGGACCTCGACGACGGCGGTGAGCGGAATGTGCACCGTGGAGCCATCGGGACACGACACCATGAGCAGGTCCACGCCCAGGCGGGTGAGGGTGCCGGGCACGGGGTCGGGCGAACCGTCGACCGTCACCCGGACGGTGGGCTGTTCGGCCACGAGTCGGTCCAGCGCCGAGCGGAGGTCCAGCCGGTCCACGGCATCGCCCACCGGGCGGTCCCCGACGAGGGCCGGACCGCCTGGAGGGAGCCGGATGGCGGTGATGGCGCTACGGCTCAGCAGGCAGAGCTCGCCACCTGTCAGGCGGAGCGCCACGAGGTTGCTGCCGAGGGCCTCGATGCGACCCGATCGACGCATTCCGGTGGTCAGCGAGAGGGTCACCTGGTCGGAACGCTCGGCCAGGTCCACCAGGAGGCCGCCCAGGTGTCCTGACTCCTCTGTGCGGAGCCGGAGCCAGGCTTCCTGTCCGATGCGGCGCACGGCCTCCTCGGCCTCCGCCCTGGCGGCGAACCGGCGGAGATCGTCGTCGGAGTCGGAGTCGGTGCCGGTGCCGGTGCCGGAGTCGGAGTCGGTGCCGGACCCGAGGTCGGTCATCGGTCGTAGCCCGGGCACTCGCGGTCGAGCTTGCGGATGAGGCCCGGCCATTCGGTCGCACCGTCGTAGTTGTAATGCGGTGATGCGTACATCTGTTCCTGGAACCGCCCGGCCTCGTCATCGGAGATGAGGTGGAGCTCGCTACCGGTGGACATCGCGTTGATCTGGATCTCGCAGGCCTGGCGCAGGTAGAACGAGCGGAAGAACGATTCGCCGGCCGTACGCCCGAAGGCGTAGTGGCCGTGGTTGCGGCTGATCAGGAGGTTGTGGCGTTCTGCCAGGTCGCTGAAGAGGGCACCGAACTGCTCGGTCTCGTCGAACCGGTAGTCGAGGTAGCCGAGCATGTGCCCGAGGTAGACGGCCGGCTGGTTGACCCACAACAGGCCGCACTCCAGCGAGCCGACCGCGGCGATCGGCACCTCGTGGCCGTGGATGAAGAAGTGGATGTCGGGCCTGGCGCCGAAGATCCACCGACACAGGTTCACGGCGCCGTCATTGGTCCATCGGCGGTCGTCGTGCACCGGCGTGCCGTCGGCCGCGATGGTGATGAAGCTGGATGCCGTCGCCTCCTCCCAGAACATGCCGTACGGGTGGGTGAGGTAGTGGTCGGGCTGGTCGGGGACCCGGGCTGCGATGGCGCCGTTGACGAGGTCGCTCATGCCGTAGAGGTGGATCGCCCGGTAGAGCGCTGCCAGGTGGATTCGGGCCCGCCACTCGGCTTCGGTGCAGCTGGACTGATCTGGTGGGTCAGCCGCCGTGGTGGTCCCGTCGAGGCCGACGGCGTCACCCGGATCGGTCATGGCCCTCCCTCCAATCCTCTTCAGTCGTTTCGCATTATGCCCCTCCGGGGATCGCTCCCACTATCCTTGTGGACCGCACATGGAGTCGACCGCTGTAACCGTCACCGTTCCCGGAAACGACCTCATGTCGGATCTCGTCGGCGAGAGCGACGTGCTGCTCCGACGTATCGAGGGGGCCTTTCCCGGATCCGAGATCCACGTCCGTGGCAACAGGATCACCATCGACGGACTGCACGCCACCACCGTCCGACGGGTGTTCGACGAGGTGGTCATCCTCCTGCAGAGCGGATTGCTCGTGGACGAGATGACCCTGGACCGGACGATCGACATGGTCCGGGCCGACGAGCGGCCATCCGAGGTGCTCACCACCGAGATCCTGCGATCCTCTAAGGGCAAGTCGGTAAGGCCCCGGTCGGCCGGCCAGAAGCGTTACGTGGAAGCAGTGGACGACGGGATCATCACCTTCTGCATCGGTCCGGCGGGAACGGGCAAGAGTTGGCTGGCCGTGGCAATGGCGGTCAGGGCCCTGCAGGCCGGGCAGGTTGACCGCATCGTCCTGACCCGACCCCTCGTGGAAGCAGGTGAGCGGGTGGGGTTCCTACCCGGTGACCTGATGGCCAAGGTCGACCCGTACCTGAGGCCCCTCTACGACGCCCTCTTCGACATGGTGGATGCCGAGTCCGCCCAGCGGCTCCTGGACCGTGGGCTGGTCGAGGTGGCACCCCTGGCGTTCATGCGGGGCCGCACGCTCAACAACAGCTTCATCATCCTGGACGAGGCGCAGAACACCACCCCCGAGCAGATGAAGATGTTCCTCACCCGGGTGGGCTTCGGCTCGCGCGTGGTGGTCACCGGAGACATCAGCCAGGTGGACGTCCCCGATGGCCGGAGCGGTCTGGAGGGACTGGAGCCGATGCTGGCCGGAATCGACGGGCTCTCCTTCGTGAGGCTCGGGGCCATCGACGTGGTCCGCCACCGGATAGTCCAGGACATCGTGGAGGCCTACGAGCGGGCCGGAACCGACAGGCCGGGCGGCAACGGGGCCAGACGATGAACCGTGGGCGTGATGACGGCGGGGCCTCCGGCGGCCCGACCGTGATCGTGGACGATGAGAGGGAGCCCGGCGGGTCCGACCATGCCGTGGACGTCGACAGGTGGGCTGCTCTGGTGGGCGATGTCCTCGCCGACGAGGGCCTGTCCGGTCGACCGGTGGAGGTTCACCTGCACTTCGTGGACGAGTCGGCGATCGAGGACCTGAACCGCCAGCACATGGGTGGCTCGGGCCCCACGGACGTGCTGGCCTTCCCGGTGGACGACCCGTCAATGGTTCCCGACGGGATCCCGGTGCTGCTGGGCGACGTGTTTGTCTGCCCTTCGGTGGCGGCCCACCAGGCACCCAGCCACGCCGGTGACTATGACTCCGAGATGTCGCTCCTCGTCGTCCACGGCGTCCTGCACCTCCTGGGCCACGACCATGCCGGGGCTGCGGAGGCCGAGGCGATGCAGGCCCGTGAGCGGGAACACCTGGCGCGCTACGGGATGGTCCGCCCGTGAGCCTCGGGGTGGGCCTCCTGATCGTCGGGCTGCTCATGGCGGCCAGCGCCGTCCTGGTGGCCACCGAAACCAGCCTGCTGCACATTCGCCGTGCAAGGGCCGAGGTGCTGACCGACCCGAACGGCGATGGCCCGCGGGCCGACGACCGGGCCGCGGAACTCCTCCGGCTGCTGGACGACCGGGTGCGCGGCCTGGGCCCGGTGCTCTTCCTTCTGATGGCCTTCCGCCTCATCGCAGCCGGCCTCCTGGCCGTGCTGGTGGCCGACGATCACGGCGCCGCATGGGCTGTCGTGGCCATGGTGGTGTTGCTGGTCATCGGCTTCGCGCTGACCGATGTGCTGCCCAGGACCGTGGCGTTGCGTTCGACCGACAGGCTGGTCCTCCGACTGGCTCCGTTCGCCCTCGCAATCGGGCGGATCCTGCCGGTCCGGTGGCCGGCACTGGGCCTGGTGGGGTTGGTCGAGCGTCTGCTGCCGCGCCCACTCAGGACGGGTGGACCGTCGGTCTCCGAGGAGGAGTTGCTGGCGGTCGCAGACAGGGCTCTGGCCTCGCGGTTGATAGATGTCGACGAGCACGACCTGATCGAGTCGGCCATCGCCTTCGGCGACACGCTCGTTCGTGAGGTGATGGTGCCCCGGCCGGACATGGAATGCATGGCTGCTGACCTGACGGTCGCTGAGGCGATGGCGGTGGCGGCCCGCAACGGCCACAGCCGCGTGCCGGTGACCGGCGACGGTGTGGACGACATAATCGGCGTCGTCCATGCCAAGGACCTGGTGCGGGCCCACCTGGAGGGAAACGACGATGCCTTGGTGAGTGGGTTGGCGCGACCGCCCCGCTTCGTTCCCGAGACCAAGCAGGCGGACGACCTCCTCCGGGAGATGCAGGCCGATCGGTACCACCTGGCCATCGTGGTCGACGAGCACGGTGGCACCGCCGGGCTGGTGACCATGGAGGACCTCCTCGAGGAGGTGGTCGGGGAGATCGAGGACGAGTTCGACCAGGCCGAACCCCTGGCCCAGCCCCTCGCCGGTGGCGGACTGCGGGTCCACGGACGGATGCCGATCGACGAGTTGAACGACCTCCTGGGAGAGACACTGCCGACTGGGGACTGGTACACGGTCGGAGGTCTCATCTTCGACGCCCTCGGCCACGTTCCTGTCGTCGGCGAGGTCGTAGAGGTGGCTGGCCGGCGATTCGGGGTGGAGCGGGTCGAGGGTCGGAGGATCACGAGCGTCAGGATCGACGAACCGGGGGAGTCCCCGTGAGCTCGGTGATCGGTGAGGTGTCGGACGGGTACAGGTCTGGCTTCGTGACGATCGTGGGTCGACCCAACGTCGGCAAGTCCACGCTGCTGAACCGCTTCCTGGGGCAGAAGGTGACGATCGTGTCCGACAAGCCGCAGACCACCCGGACCGAGGTCCGCGGGGTGCTCACCCGTCCCGGTCTGCAGGCGGTGTTCTGTGACACCCCGGGCATCCACAAGCCCCGGACGCTGCTGGGCGAGAGGCTGAACCGGACGGCCCGTGCCACCCTCGGCGATATGGACGTGGTGCTGTTCCTCGTGGATGGCGAAGGCGGAATAGGCAGGGGTGACGAGTTCGTCGCTGCGGGCCTGCCGGTGGAGCGCACCGTTCTGGTCGTGAACAAGGCGGACAGGGTGGGTCGGGACCGGGTCGCCGAGCAGCTGCTGAAGGCCAGTGGATTCGGCTTCGATGAGTACTTCCCGATCTCGGCGAAGACCGGAGAGGGCGTCGAGGCGCTGCTGGAGCACGTCCTGGGTCGACTTCCCGAAGGGCCGCAGTTCTACCCGGACGACATGGTCACCGACGTGCCCGAAGCCTTCTGGGTGGCCGAGCTGGTACGCGAGCAGCTCCTGGCGATCATGAGGGAAGAACTCCCTCACTCCATAGCGACACGCGTGACCGAGTGGGAGTGGCCCCGGATCCGCTGCGAGATCCTCGTGGAACGCGACTCCCAGAAGGGGATGGTCATAGGGAAGAAGGGTGCGGTCCTGAAGCAGGTCGGGATCGCGGCCAGGGCGCAACTGCCGGAAGGGGCGTTCCTGGAGCTCGTGGTCCGGGTGGACAAGGACTGGCAGCGCCGCTCAAGGGCACTGGATCGGCTCGGCTACTGACCGACCGGGGTGCCTACCGGGTGGATCCCTGCAGGCCCTCCAGGAATGAAGCCACCTCTGCCGGATCCGACGTACGTGCCATGGGTGGCATGGCCTCCAGCAGGTCCCACCGGTAGGACCTGTTCATGGCGAGCCGTTTGTCCAGGACCGCCACGACACCGATGTCGCCTCCGGAGCGGATCAGCCGTCCGGCACCCTGGGCCAGCTCGGTGGCTGCCCGTGGAAGGTCGATCTCCCGGAACGCCCCGTCTCCCACGAGGTCACGCCTGGCGCTCAGCAACGGATCGTCGGGGCGTGGAAACGGAATCCTGTCGATGACCACCAGCGAGAGGCTCGGGCCTGGGACGTCGATCCCGTGCCAGAGCCCCTTCGTGCCGAAGAGGCAGCTCGTCTCGTCCTCGGCGAAGCGTGCCATGAGTAGAGGCCTGGGAAGGTCGTCCTGGTGCAGGACGGTCCACGGGAGCCGGTCCCGGAGCGCCTCGACGGCCTCGTCCAGGGCCCGTCGGCTGGTGAACAGGGCGAGCATCCTCCCACCGGCTGCAACGGCGAGCCGTTCGATCTCGTCGTGGCAGGCCGCCCTGTAGCCGGCCTCGCGCGGGTCGGGTAGCGAGGTGGCGCAGTAGAGGAGCGCCTGTCGTTCGAAGTCGAATGGGCTGCCTACGTCCTCGAACCTGTGCGGGTGGTCGGTCAGGCCCAGACGGGCAGCCAGGTTGGCCGGCACCGTGGCGCTGGTGAGGACCACCGTGCGGTCACCCCAGAGCCTCTGGTCGAGTACCTCGGCCACCTCCACCGGCGCAACGTGGAGCACCGGTCGATCGGAGCGGCCCTCCACCCACGCCACCTTTGATCCGGGCACCGGGCCACCGTCCAGGTCCAGTGCGGCATTCACGTCACCGGAGAGCGTCCCGACTGCCTGGAGGGCGCGGGCCCGACGGGCCGCCACGTCGCCGGGGCCATCGGTCGGGACGTTCATGAGTTCGGAGCGGAGCCGTTCCAGACGGGTCCCGGCCAGTTCGAGTACGGCCCTGAGGTCACCGTCGTCGGCCGGTACCAGCCTCCGGCCCACGTGTCCGATGAGGGCGTCCACAAGACGACCGCCCATTTCGTCGACGTCGGTGGCCGCCTGGGATCCGGTCAGGATCGAGCGTGCGCTGCGGACCAGGGCCGTGAAGCGGCTCCCCCGGAGCTCGAACCCGCAGGCCTGGGCGAGGATGTCCTCCGTCTGGTGGGCCTCGTCCAGGATCGCCAGCTGGTGCTCGGGGAGGATCTGGCCGTCGGTGGCCACGTCGATCCCGTAGAGGTGCAGGTTGGTGACCACCACGTCGGCTGCGGCTGCCGCAGCACGGGCCTTCTCGGCGAAGCAGTCCCCACCCCGGGGGCACCGGACGGCGCCCGGACACTCGTGGGAGCCCACGCTCACCGCCGCCCAGGTGGCGGGGGTGGGTTGGATGGGAAGGTCGGCCCGGTCACCGGTGTCCGTCACGTCGGCCCAGATGGCAATGGCCTGCAACTGTCCGGCGTCGGCCGTCTCAGCCAGGCCGTCCAGGGTCTGCTGGCCCTCGGAGCCGGCCACCTCGTCCAGCCGTTGGCGGCAGACGTAGTTGGAACGACCCTTCAGGACGGCGAAATTGAACGGGTGGCCGAGGTGTTCGGCCAGGAACGGCAGGTCCTTTCCGGCCAACTGGTCCTGTAGGGCCTTCGTGGCGGTGGCGACGATGGTGGTCTGTCCGGAGAGGATCGCCGGTACGAGGTAGGCCAGCGACTTCCCGGTTCCCGTGCCTGCCCGTATGACCAGGTGGGATCCCTCCTCGATCGCCTCCGCTATCCGACGCGACATCGCCTCCTGTCCCGGGCGACGTTCGCCGCCACCCGGGAGGGCTCCGCAGACCTCCTCGAGGGCGATCGCCGTCTCGTCAGCCCTGCTCATCTGTCCTGCCACAGGCCGGAGGCTACGGCCGGCGTCCAGGTCAGGGGTCGACGCTGGTGGGCCCGACACCGGGGGATCGGCGGTGCCGGGTAGTTTCGTGCCGTGCTTTCATCGGATCTGGACCGGGCCCGAATCCCCGACCACATCGCCTGCGTCATGGACGGGAACGGACGGTGGGCGGAGCAGCGTGGCCTGCCCCGGACCGAGGGTCACACGGCCGGCGAACAGGCCCTGTTCGAGGTCCTGGACGGTGCCGACCAACTGGGCGTCAGGTGGTTCACCGTCTATGCCTTCTCGACGGAGAACTGGCGCAGGCCCGTCGACGAGGTCCAGTTCCTCCTGCGCTTCAACGAGGAGATCCTCCTGAACCGCCAGGAGGAACTCCACGAACGCAACATCCGCATCCGGTTCATCGGACGACAGGACCGGAGGGTTCCGCGTCGACTGGTCCGGCGTATGACGGAGGCCGCTGAGCTGACGCAGGACAACACCGGCCTGACGTTCACGATCGCCTTCAACTACGGCGGCCGGGCCGAGCTCGTGGACGCCGTCCAGCGGATCGTCGACTCGGGGGTGAAGCGCGTGTCGGAGAAGACGATCGCCAGCCACCTCTACGACCCGGAGATGCCCGACCCGGACCTGGTTATCCGGACCTCCGGCGAGTACCGGGTGTCCAACTTCCTGCTCTGGGAGATGGCCTACAGCGAGCTGGTCTTCAGCGAGACGCTCTGGCCCGACTTCAGGCGGGAGCACCTGTACGCGGCGATCAAGGAGTACCAGGATCGTGACCGCCGCTACGGCGGCGTCGGCGAGGCCGACGGGGACGCTGGAATCCTCGGGTGAGCCTCTACCGCGATGACGGGATCGTGCTTCGTACCTGGCGGCTGGGCGAGGCGGACAGGATCGTCGTGTTGTTCACAGCCGGGCATGGCAAGGTCCGGGCGGTCGCCAAGGGGGTGCGCAGGACCCGGAGCAAGTTCGGCGGACGGCTGGAGCCGACGAGCCACGTCGCAGCCCAGCTCTTCGCCGGAAGGGGAGAGCTGGACATAGTCACCCAGACCGAGACCATCGACCGCTTCGAGGGCCTGCGGCTGGATCCGGACCGTTTCGCCGACGCCTCGGCGCTGCTCGAGGTGGTCGACGTGGTGAGCCTCGACCGGGAGCCCGACGAGCGTCGCTACCGGATGCTGCTGGGCGCGCTGCGGATCCTGGACGAGCGCCCCTCGGCGCTGATAGTGCCGGCCTTCTACCTGAAGTTGCTGGCCAACGAGGGGCTGGCCCCGCAGCTGGACGCCTGCGTGCAGTGCGGGGCCGAGGAATCCCTGGTGGCACTGGACATCGGCGAGGGCGGGGTCCTGTGCGTCGACTGTCGGAGGGGGCGTCCGGTCAGCGAACCGGCCCTGGCCGTGCTGCGGGCGATCCTGGGTGGCGGGTTGACGAATGCGCTGGAGGTGACGGATCCCGGGGTCTGCGGCGAGGTCGACGCCGTTGCCACGGCGATAGCCGAATACCACCTGGAGAGGCGGCTCCGGTCCCGGCGGGTCATGGGCCACGCCTGAGGGCATTCGGTCCGACCGGTTGGACGGCTCGGATCAGGGTCGATCCAGATCAGGGACGACTCAGATCAGGTCGTCGCCAGGAATCTGGTCGTTTCCCTGGATCTCGTCCAGCCCGGGCACGAAGAAGGGTTGGCCGGCCCAGCCACGGTCCACGACCAGCGTCGCTCCGATCCTGTCGCCGATCCGGCGGTGGCCCTTGCTGGCCAGGATCAGGCCAGCCTCGATGATCGGAATGAACGGTATGGGCACCACCCACGGGAGGGTCCGACCGGCGGCGCCACGGAAACCGGGAAGGCCGCCGTCGTAACGGTTCACGACTCGTAGCCCGGTGACGGCCTTGCCGAGGCTGAACCCGGTGGCCATCGTCAGGCCGACCTGGTTCAGGACCATGAGGAGGGTCGCGGTGTAGATCACGGACGGGTTGATGGTCAGGTTTCCGGCCTCGTCCAGGAACGCCACGCCGCTGCGGTGGATCACCAGGATGATGATTGCCATGAAGAGGCTGTCCAGGATCCACGCCACGAAGCGACGGCTGGCGACGGCCGTCGGGTCGTTGGTGGTGGCGCCACCGCCCCGGAGTCGCTCCATGATGTTCACCGGCCCATTCTGGCCCCGGATCAGGCCGGATCGTCGGCGTTCGCCACGGGGTGCTCCGGTACCCTGCACATCCATGCTCCCCAATGACGAGACGCTCTTCGACAAGGTGGTGAACCTCTCGAAGCGAAGGGGGTTCGTCTTCCAGTCAGCCGAGATCTACGGCGGCTTTCGCTCCGCCTACGACTACGGGCCGCTCGGCGTCCTCCTCCTCCGCAACGTCAAGGAGCAGTGGTGGCGGAGCATGGTGCAGCTGCGTCATGACGTGGTCGGCCTGGACGCTTCGATCCTGTCGCCGCCGGCCGTGTGGCAGGCATCAGGCCATCTGGCCAACTTCTCAGACCCGATGGTGGACTGCCGCGAGTGCGGTGCCAGGCACCGTCAGGACAAGCTGGATGACCCGAACGCCTGCCCCTCCTGCGGGAAGTCCGGATCGCTCACCGAGGCACGTGAGTTCAACCTCATGTTCAAGACCCACGCCGGTCCCATGGTGGAGTCCGCTGCCGAGGTGTACCTGCGTCCAGAGACGGCCCAGGGCATGTTCGTCAACTTCGCCAACGTCCTGAACACCTCGCGCAAGAAGCCGCCCTTCGGCATCGCCCAGATCGGCAAGTCCTTCCGGAACGAGATCACGCCCGGCAACTTCGTGTTCCGGACCCGCGAGTTCGAGCAGATGGAGATGGAGTTCTTCGTACCTCCTGAGGACTCCGACGAGTGGTACCGCTACTGGTGTGGGGCCCGCATGGACTGGTACCTGGACCTGGGCATGCCCGAGGATCGCCTGCGCCTCAGGGAGCACGACGCCGACGAGCTGAGCCACTACTCCACCGGGACCTCCGACGTGGAGTTCGCGTTCCCGTGGGGTTGGGACGAGTTGGAGGGCATCGCCAACCGCACGGACTTCGACCTGAAGCGGCACGCCGAGAGTTCCGGGACGAAGCTGGAGTACCACGACCCGGCATCGGGCGAGCGGTATGTACCCCACGTGATCGAGCCGGCGGCCGGGGCGACCCGTACCGCCATGGCGTTCCTGATGGCCGCCTACGACGAGGAGGAGGTCAATGACGACGTCCGGACCGTGCTGCGCCTCGACCACCGTCTGGCGCCATACAAGGTGGCGGTCCTACCGCTCTCCAAGAAGCCGGAGCTGATCGAGCCCTCCAACGAGGTCCTGGGGCTTCTGCAGCCGCACTGGATGTGCGACTACGACCAGACCCAGGCGATCGGTAGGCGCTATCGGCGACAGGACGAGATCGGTACGCCGTACTGCGTGACGATCGACTTCGACACGCTCGAGGACCGGGCGGTGACGGTCCGGGATCGCGACTCGATGACCCAGGAGAGGGTGCCGATCGACGGCCTGGTCGACCACATGGCCGGGCGGCTGCCTGCCTGACGGGCCATCCGATCTCCTGACCCGGCTTCCCGGCAGCGTTGCATCCGAGGTGGCGGGCCAGACTGACGTCGTGGAGCACCTGGACGACCTTCGACGCCTCGTCGCTGATGCCGTGGCGGCCGACAGTGCAGAGGCACGCCGGTCTGCCGTCGCAGCCGTGCCCCCGTCACTGGTCGAGGCCCTGCTGCATGCGGGCATGCAGGGCGGAGATGACCTGGAGCTGCTGGGAACCGGTGTGGCGGCCAGTCCGGGTGCGGCCAGCGGGGTCCTGTGCCTGACCGCTGAGGCGGTCCTGGATGCCTCGGACCGTGGTGAGGCCGCCGTGCTCGTACGCGAGGAGACGACTCCGGCCGACGAGATCGGAATGCAGCTGGCCGAAGGCATCGTGACGGCCCGTGGTGGCATGGCGAGCCACGCCGCCGTGGTCGCACGCGGCTGGGGTGTGCCCGCCGTGGTGGGCCTGACCGACCTCCTGGTGTCCGGTGACCACGTCGTCCTGGGGGGTCGTCGTATCGACGAGGGCTCACCCATCTCGTTGGACGGCACGACCGGCGAGGTGTTCGCGGGGGCAGCCGGGGTGGCCGCGGCCGCCGAGGTTCCCGAGCTGGACGTGCTGCTGGGATGGGCCGACGAGGTGCGCGGCGACCGGGTCGGGGTGAGGGCCAACGCCGATCGGGCTGACGACGCCGCCCGGGCCAGGGCCTTCGGGGCCGAGGGGATCGGCCTCTGTCGCACAGAGCACATGTTCCTGGGCGACCGCCTTCCGATCATCAGAAGGTTCATGTTGGCGACGGACCCGGACGAGGAGGCGGCAGCGCTCGATGAGCTGGGTGCCGTGCAGCGCCTCGACCTGGCTGGGGTTCTGGAGGCCATGGCGCCCCTGCCGGTCATCGTCCGCCTGCTGGACGCTCCACTTCACGAGTTCCTCGGCGATGACTCACCGTTGGGTTCCGAACACAATCCGATGCTGGGAGAGCGTGGCATCCGGTTGGCCGTGATGCGCGAGGGCCTCTACCGCATGCAGACACGTGCCCTGTTGGCCGCCATGGCCGACGTGCGGGAGTCCGGGAGCCACCCGCACGCAGCGGTGATGCTTCCGCTGGTGTCCACCTCGGCCGAACTGGAGCTTGTCCGGGGCTGGGTGCTGGACGAGATCGCCGCTGCGGCTCCAGCGGAGCCACCTCTGGTCGGCACCATGATCGAGACGCCGAGGGCCGCCCTGCTGGCCGGCGAGATGGCCCGACACGCCGACTTCTTCTCCTTCGGCACCAACGACCTCACCCAGATGGTGTTCGGGTTCAGCCGCGACGACGTCGAGCAGCGGATCATGGGGGAGTACCTCTCCAGGGGCCTTCTTCCGGACAACCCGTTCGAGAAGTTGGATCCGGGTGCGGTGGCTCCGCTGGTGGCAGCGGCGACGAGGGCCGGGCGCCTGGCCCACCCGGACCTCGAGGTGGGTGTGTGCGGTGAGCACGGCGGAGATCCGACGTCCATCCACCTGCTCGTGGCGGCCGGGATCGACTACGTGTCCTGTTCGCCGTTCCGGGTGCCGGTGGCCCGGCTGGCCGTGGCCCAGGCACTCATCTCGCTCGACGCCTGAGAATCCCGGTTGCCGGGATCCGGTCCGGGGAAGAGGGTGGCTCACCGGAGAGGCGGCCGGAGGCCGGTGGTACGTTCGCCCCATGGGCATCGTGGACGACGACGTGAGACGTGTCCGCGACGAGACCGACATCATCCGGATCATCACGGAGCACACGCAGCTCAAGAAGCAGGGCTCCCAGTGGATGGGGCTCTGCCCGTTCCACGGCGAGAAGTCCCCGTCGTTCTCCGTCAACGCCGAGAAGGGCGTCTACTACTGCTTCGGTTGCCAGACGAAGGGTGATGCCATCGACTTCGTGCGCGAGGCGCTCGGCCTCGACTTCGCCGGGTCGGTCGAGTTCCTGGCCTCCAAGGCGGGCATAGCCCTGCGGTACACCGATCGCAACGAGGGTCGCAGCCGAAACCGCCGAAGGGAGCATGCGGGGCACGTCGGGAAGGCGGTGGAGTTCTACCACCAGCGGCTGCTGGAGGATCCGGCGGCCCGTCCGGCACGCGACTACCTCCGATCGCGGGGCTACGGCGGCGACGTCGCCCGGCGATTCAACATCGGGTGGGCTCCGGACGAGTGGTCGGAGCTGTCACGCCACCTTCGCCTGGCCGACGAGGATTGGACGGCCACCGGCCTGGGTGGCCTCAACAAGAGGGGCGGCCAGTACGACTTCTTCAGGGCCCGAATCCTTTTCCCGATCTTCGATGCCCAGGACAACGCCATCGGCTTCGGGGGGAGGAAGCTCCCCGACGGGGAGGGACCCAAGTACAAGAACACCTCGGACGCCGCTGAGTTCTACTCCAAGGGCCAGGTGCTCTACGGGCTGAACTGGGCCAAGGCAGAGGCCAGCCGTATGGACGAGCTGGTGGTCTGCGAGGGCTACACGGACGTGATCGGCTGCCACCTGGCTGGCATAGAGCGGGCGGTGGCCACATGCGGAACGGCCCTCACCCCGCAGCACGCCCGGGCCATGGCACGTTTCTCCAAGCGCATCGTCCTGGCGTTCGATGCCGACGGTGCCGGGCAGGCGGCCGCAGAACGGGTCTACGAGTGGGAAGAGGAGTTCGGCCTGAGGTTCGCCGTGGCGCCCCTACCCGAGGGCAGCGATCCCGGTGACCTGGCCGGAAGCGACCCGGAGGCGCTGCGGGCGGCGATCGAGGGGGCACGCCCGTTCCTGGAGTTCCGGGTGGATCGGGAGCTGGGCCGCGGCGACCTGGGATCGGCGGAGGGTCGTGTCCTGGCTGCCACCGCAGCGATGCGCCTGGTGGTGGAGCATCCGGACTCGCTGGTGCGCGACCAGTACGTGATGCGGATCGCGGATCGTTGCATGGTGAGCGCCGACGAGGTCCGGCGTCGCGGCGAGCGGCCGGCTTCCGGGTCGGGGGAGCGGGGACGCAGGGTCGGCGTGGACACGGGTTCCCGTGTGGTCGGGCCGGGTCACCTCACCGCGGAGCACCAGGCGCTGCGTCTACTCGTACACAGGCCGGAGGAGATCCGCGACCACCTGGTGGCCGCACTCTTCGACGACCCGTTGAACCGGGCGGCCCTCGGGGCCCTCTGCGACCACGAGGACCTCCATTCGGCCATGGAGGCGGGTGACGGCGTGGTCGCCGACCTCCTGGGCCGGCTGGCGGTCCAGGATGCTTCCGATGACGAGCCGCGGGGCATCCTGTCGCGACTGCTCTTCCTGGCGGCGGAGCGCGCTGCCGTCGCCCTTGAGGCGGAGGCCCGTCTCTCCGGCGACCTGGCTACCTACCAGCCGTCGATCTCGTACCTGCGCACCCAGATAATCGGGCTGCGGGAGGCGCCCTCCGATCTCGCCACCATCCAGCCACTACTACGGTGGTTGGTGGACTACTCGGAGGGGAGGGTTGATGCCTGAGACGACCTCCGGGCTTTCAAGTTGGTCCGGAGTTTCGGCGCACGAGGTTGCCCGCCTGCTCCGACGCGGTCGTGCCCGGGGAAGGCTCACCCTCGACGAGGTGCTCGACGTCGTCGGGGACGCCGAGCTGACCACGGACCTGATCGTGGACATCCGCTTTTCGTTGCGGACCGAGGGCATCGAATTCGATGAGACGGTCGCCGTGGAGACCGATGCCGACGAGGTGATGCGCCTGGTGAGGGCCAGCCGGGGCGAGTACAAGGTGCGGCCGGAGTCCGGTTCCGACCAGGGTTCGGCGAGCGACTCGACCCGCCTCTACCTACGGGAGATCGGCCAGGTGGCGCTACTCACCTCCGCCGACGAGGTGGAGCTGGCGGGGGCCATCACCGACGGCAATGAAGCCGAGGCGCAACTGGCCGAACTGGCTGCATCAGGTGGACTGGACACGGCCGACCGTGCTGAGGTCGCACGGCTACGCCGGCGACAACGTCGGGGCGACAGGGCCCGGGACCGGCTGACCCGGGCGAACCTGCGGCTGGTGGTCTCGGTGGCCAAGAAGTTCGGCGGGCGGGGCCTGCCACTCCTGGACCTGTTCCAGGAGGGCAACCTGGGGCTGATGCGGGCCGTCGAGAAGTTCGACGCCACCAAGGGCTTCAAGTTCTCCACCTACGCCACCTGGTGGATTCGACAGGCCATAACCCGGGCGATTGCCGACCAGTCGCGCACCATCCGGATACCGGTCCACAAGGTGGATGCCATGAACCGTGTGCTGAGGGCCCAACGTGACCTGGCCCAGGAACTGGAGCGCGAGCCGTCACACTCCGAGATCGGCGACCGGGCGGTCCTCGACCCAGGCGAGGTAGAGAAGCTCCTGCGCCTCGCCAGCGAGCAGGACAACCCCCTCTCCCTGGATTCACCGATGGGCGACGAGCGGGACATCAGCCTGGCGGACCTCGTGCCGGACATAACGGCCATTGCCCCGGCGGATGCCGCTGCCCGTCGGCTCCTGGGAGATGCGGTCCTGGCTTCCCTTGAGGACCTGGACGAGCGGGAGAGGGACGTCGTCCGGATGCGTTTCGGCCTGGATGGCGAGCAACCGCGGACCCTTGAGGAGGTGGGGAGGCGCTTCGGGGTGACGCGTGAGAGGGTGCGTCAGATCGAGGCCCGGACCATGGCCAAGCTGCGACATCCCCACCGCTCGCAGAAGCTCCGCGACTACCTGGACGAGGGCTGAGGCGGGTCCCTTCCGTGCCCCTTCCGGGATCCCGGAAGGGGGTCGCGCTGGTATCCTTCGCTCGCCCTTTCCGGGGTAGCTCAGCTGGCAGAGCGTCGGACTGTTAATCCGCAGGTCGTGGGTTCGATCCCCACCCCCGGAGCCACAACGTTCATGGCCCAAGGGTTTCGATCCGGAAGCTGCCGGAGTGATCTTCGAGTGAGCAACGATGGTCGTTGCTGAAAGCGCGGTTACCTAGTCTCTGTTTCTCCCTGACAACACAGGAGAGGTTCCGTTATGGGTATACGCCCCCCAGCGAAGGCAGTACCTTGCGAGATCCATCTGATCGACCGCCTTTCGTGAGCCTGATATTTAGACCCCACCGTCGGGACGGGTTGGTGCTGGCCGCCGCGTGCGGCCTCATCGGACTCCCGTACGGGGTGTTGGCGGACAGTGCCGGACTAACCATGGCCCAGGCAGTGGCCCTGTCAGTGTTCACCTTTGCCGGGTCATCTCAGTTTGCCTACGTGTCGGTAATCAGCGGGGGTGGCAACCCGGCTGCAGCGGTGGGCGGCGCCCTGTTACTTGCAGCTCGTAACGCCCTCTACGGACCGGTGGTTAGCCCGGTGCTGAGAGGAGGAGCGTTCCGGCGGGCGGTGGCAGCCCAGTTCCTGACCGACGAGACCACTGCCATGGCCAGCGCCCAGGATGACCCCACTGATGCCCGCGACGCTTTCTGGTTCACCGGTCTGGCCATCATGTCCCTATGGGTGGCGGGCACGGTGGCCGGGGTCCTCCTCGGGGGGATTCTCGACGATCCGGGCGCTTGGGGCCTTGACGCTGCCTTTCCTGCGGCCTTCGTGGCCCTGCTTGTGCCCCATGTTGCGACGCGGGCTGGACGAGTGACCGCTCTGATCGGGGCGGCCATCGCTCTGGTGGCAATACCCGCCACCCCGGTAGGAGTGCCAATCCTGTTGGCTGCTTTGGCTGTGGGACCCGGGATGGCCGTGGCCGCTCGGAGGAGGTCGCTGTGAGCTGGACGGCACTGGTCGTGCTCTCCGCGGGGGCTTACGCCTTCAAACTGGCAGGAGTGGTGGCTGGGGAGCGTTTTGCTGACCGACTGGCCCCGGTCACCGCGCTGCTACCGGCGGCTCTGTTCTCGGCCCTGGTAGTCACCATGGCGGTGGCCGACGGCCCGTCCCTCGTGGTTGACGCCCGGCTGATCGGGGTGGCGGCGGGGGCGCTGGCCGTGGTCCGGCGGGCCCCCATGGTGGTGGCGATCATGGTCGCCATGGCAGTCACTGCCCTCGTCAGGCTGGTGGCATGAGATCAGAACGAGGGTCTCTACACACCGTTGTAGGTCGCCAATCTCGTGTTGACCAAGATCATCGAGGTCACCGGCACCCACATCCCCCGATTGGACGAGTACCTCGCCTCTGACGAGCCGTGGCGCGAGACCGAAGCGTTGACAGCGATCCGCGCCTATCAGGCTGAGCGTGCAGCCAAGAAGGCAGAGCAGGCTGCCAAGAGAGCCCTGTGAAGGGGCCGGGCCGATTCCTCGTACCCGGCCCCAGGCGCCCTTCGAGTGCATAAGCCGGGAGGCCTACGAGATGGCAGCAGTTCCGGCCGTTGGCCAGGCCATTGGCCAGTGGTCTACAAGCGCCCGCCGAAGCCGCCACGGCCGAATGGGCCGGGGTGGAACCGCCGTACCGGCCGGCCACCTGGCCTGCCCCGTGGCGGGCGTTGAAGGAGCCGGTCGACTCGATGTGAGGTAGCCCGACGCTTACGCCTGACGCCCAGGCAGACCAAGACGACACCATAGAAAAGCCATAACCGCGCCCGGCCCACATCCTCTGAGAGGGCAACCGAGACAACGACATTGACCGCCCCCAGAATCAGAAGGACAGATCCAATCCTGGTGAGGAAGTGCCACGCCCCAAACGCCTTGAACAACCTGGCGACCGGGTTGGTGCGCCTCTCGATACTGGGATTGTTCAAGTCGTCCGGTGATCCGAAGTCGCGGGAGGCGCCCATGTCATCCGTAATAGTAGAGAAAACGCCCCCAGCGGGGAGATTGTCCTCCGGGTGAGGGGATCCACCAGCGCCACCGCCTACAGGAACAGACTGGTGGCCGAGGACATTTCCCCTCTGTATTCATGCCCTCAGGAACGGCCGCCTTCATGGGCGGTCGTTCTCTCGGTGGGTGCTCCGAGAAAAAGCCGCCAGGCTTTCCACGCGTTTTCCCACCCCCCCGCCGGGTAAGGCCCCCTTCGGGGGGCTTTGCCGCGTCTAGGGACGCCCCGAGATGGGGCTGGGCCGATTCCTCGTACCCGGCCCCAACTCAGGAGCAGGTAGTCAGGGCTAGGCCATGACCAACTTGCGGAGTGCATTGGTGTCGACGATGTTGCCGCCGCCACGCACGATGAACCGGACCGAAACCAGGTCGGTGGTCCACTTGTCGGCGTTGGTGCTCTCGACGCGGATGCCTCCGGCGATGCGGGCGAAGTAGCCCCGCGTGAAGTTGCCGTAGACGATGGTGGTCAGACCGGTGGTCATGGTCGCCATGTTGATGTCGCTGTAGACGGGGTTGCCGAGGATCTCGTTCGGTGCGGAGACCAGGCCGCCTACTTGGTCCGCTCGGGTTCTACATCTGCATTGCGATTATGTCTTCCAACGACGTGTAGGGGCCCGTGACCAGATCCCCAATTAGACCAGCGTTGGTCAGGGCGATCTGACACCGCGTAGCGCTTTCAGCGTCCGGTGCAGTCTGGATGCTGACGATCTTTCCTAGAGCCCCGGACCAGCCCGTCGAGACAGCCTCTACTCCACAAGAGGCGTAGATCGTGAACAACTCGGCCATAGCAGCGTCGCCCTCGTCGGTACCGGGTGGCGTGTCTCTGAACCTTTGACCGACGTCGCCCAGGCTCAGGAAGGTGTAGGACATTCTTTTCTCCATTTGTTGTGAAGGGGCGATGCTTCCATAGAAGCTGAGGCTCCGCTCCGAAGCCTCACGCTGCCCTGAACTGGTTTGGCCGAACCGGTTCAGACGGTTCCCCTAGTCCGCTGTCTCCAGCACGCAAGCCTTGACGCCTTCCCCCAGTTCGTAGACGAAGGTGTTGGGTCGCTTTGCTGGCCGCTTACTGAAGTTGTCCCACGAGACGCGTCAAGACGACGACAAACCCTGCTATTCCCAGGGCTCTCCGAAATGTGTTGGCGCCATCGAAGGTTTCTAGATAGCTCCAGATGCTGAGGCCTACAAAGAAAACAGAGTCCGCGGTCCGATTAGTGACTGATCCCTGCTCAGTCATCCGTCCCACTACGGCGGCAACGATCACGACAATCAGAGGCAGGTTTGGTGCCTGGCCGATCGTGTAGCCACGGATCTTGAAGTCGCGGTTTCGGCTCACGTCGAAACACTATTGGAGAGCGTGTCGGATTCTCCCTGCGTAGCTCTCGACGCCCCACGCTGGCCTGAACTGGTTTGGTTGAACCGGTTCGAAAAAGACAGAAACTCCAAAACAGCTGGAAACCCGGGCAGCAGACACCCTGCCGGAGGCGCAGGGTGCTTCGAGGGGCGTGCTGGGGGTTCTTGACCCCCATACGGTGTGGCCAGGGGAGGCGTTCTGGCAGGGCTGTTGGTTGGCCCGTAGCGTGGTTGTCGTGGAGGTCAGCGGCTACACGATCGAAGCGGGGGCAGATCTTGAAGGGGCGAACCTCCAAGGGGCGGGCCTCACCATGGCGTTCCTCAAAGGGGCGGATCTGCGACGACTTCTAGTCGCGGGCGGCCGCAGATTGGTGTTCCGCGGCAAGTGTGACTTCACCGGGGCGATAGCCAACGAGGACATGCGCTGGCCGGATGGATTCGAACCCCACCCCGGGAGCCATTACGCGGCCTCCGCCCATGGGTGGGGGCCGGTTTGCGTCTCGTAGTTGTGGATCCGACGCCAGGCTCGGCCGACTCTGCTGGATCGGTGCTGCACGACGCCAATTCCTACCGTTGCTACTGTCGTTGCTGCCAAGCAGGCGGGTCGTCATACGGGTGGCTCGTCAGGCGTTTCCAGGCGTGTGACGGGAGACGGTGGTGATACCGAACCAGTGGTATGCGGTGCTTGAGTCGCGGTCTCTGGCCAGCAAGCCGGTCGGCATCGAACGTCTCGGTGAGTACCTCGTCGCCTGGCGAACCGACGGAGGCGAGGCCGTCGTCCAGCGGGATCGGTGCAGCCACAAGGGCGCCCGATTGAGCTTGGGACGGGTCACCGACGGCTGCATTGAGTGCCCCTACCACGGCCTCCGGTTCGACTCCTCCGGTGCATGCCGGTTGGTCCCGTTCATGGGACGCCAGTTCGACATTCCCTCCACCTGGCGGGTGGAGGCCTACCCGACCAGGGAGGCGTGTGGCCTCGTGTGGGTCTGGTACGGCGACGCCGAGCCTGCCGACGAGCTCCCGTGGTTCGACGCGGTTCCGCCGGGAGGTGGCCGGACGTGGCAGACGCAGTCGATCTGGCCGTACCACTACACGCGGCTCATGGACTCCAACTTCGACGTCTACCACTTCCCGTTCGTACACCGGTCGCTGAATCCCGGGCTGGGTCCGGTAGTGGTCGACCAGCAGGTGGAGGACCACGGGGACCACATCGACATGAGGGTCACCCTGGGCGCTGATTCGGACGGGCCGGCGAACGGACTGGCAGAGGGGCGTACGGGCCGACGGGCCCGGAAGGAGTTCGTCCTGAAGGTACGCATGCCGAACCTGCTGTACCTGGAGATGAGCCCGCGGTTCCGGCTCCTGGCGATCATGACCCCGGTGGACGAGGAGCGGACCTGGGTGTTCGCCCGCTACTACGCCGACGTGCCGTTCGGCCGTCTGGCCGCATGGATCGGTGGGCGATTCGAGTACGGGCTGGTCCAGAGGCAGGACAGGCGGATCCTCGACACGTTGCCTTCGGGGCGTTTGGAGTTGGACGACTACGCCTACGGCACGGTGGATGCCGGCAGCAGGTTGTGGTTCGAGAAGCGGGACCGGCTCCGCCGGGCCGGAGAGGCCTGACGTCAGGACCGCACGCCCCTCCAGGTGAGCCTGGATCCGAGCAGGTGGCTGGCCGGCGTGACCGCCGCGAGGGCCACCAGGAAGGCCGCCAACGGGCCCAGGCCGAACCAGTTCACCAGGGCGTTGATGACCAGCAGGCGCAGGAACAGCAGCACGCCGAGTGCCAATTGCACGCCTGCGAGGCGTCGGAACCGGTCCAGCGAACTGCGGGCGGCCCGTCCGGCGAACGTCCAGAGGTCGTGGAGTAGGACGGTCAGGAGGATGCCTACCTCGCCGGCGATGGCGGCCGAGCGGGTCAGGTTCCAGCCCTGCACGTCGAAGATCCACAGGAAGGCCAGGGCGTCGGCCAGCAGCGCCAGGGCGGTCACCACCAGGTAGCGGACAAGTGCCCGGCTCCGTAGTGGGTGCAGCCGGAGGCGCATCAGGTGGCGGAGGTAGCCGACGTAGTGGCCGGCGGAGACCTTCGACTCGCCCCGCTCGCGCTCCAGGAACACGTACGGACGCTCGGCCACACGACGGACGTCGCCGCGGGCCAGTACCTCCAGGAGGATCTTGTAGCCCACCGGGTCCAGGTCGGTGCCTGCGATGACGTCGCGGCGGACCAGGAAGTAGCCGCTCATCGGGTCGGTCACACGCCCGACCGTCCCCGGCAGGAGCAGCAGGCCGAGCGCCTGGGCGCCGCGCGACAGGAGACGTCGGAGGGCCGACCAGTTCGAGACGCCACCCCCGGGAACATGCCGGCTGGCGACCGCCACGTCGGTCCGGTCGGCCATGGCATCCAGGAGGTCGGCCACAACGGCGGGTGGGTGCTGGCCGTCGCCGTCGATCACGCCGAGGATCTCGCCGCGGGCATGGGCCCAGCCGCAGGTCACCGCCGTGGCCAGGCCGGAGGCCCCGGTACGTCGGATCACCCGGATCCCGGGCAACTCGGCAGCGAGGTTCCCGGCGACCTCCCAGGTGCGGTCGGGGCTGTCGTCGTCCACGACCAGGATCTCGAAGCCGACCCGGCTGTCCGTCAGCACGCCGTGGAGGGAGCGCAGCAGCGGTTCGATGTTGCCGGCCTCGTTGTAGGTGGGGACGACGAGGCTCAGGACGACGGCAGGGTCGTGTTCCGCGGATATCGCAGTGGGGTGGTCGCCGACCTCGACGACCGCGTCGTCGGTCACGGTCGCTCCTGCCGGTGTCCGTCGGGGTCGGCGCCAACGTATCGGATCGTGGTGGTCCCCGGCGTGGCCCCGGAGTCCGGACATTGGGCCAGCGGGCGTCAGGCAACGGGTCGTCCTGCTGCCAGACTGCCGGCGGGCCGGTAGCTCAGTGGTTAGAGCAGGCGACTCATAATCGCTCGGTCGGGAGTTCAATTCTCCCCCGGCCCACCAGATCACCTAGGGGGAGGGCTGGTTAGGGCCCCACCACGGTCGATCCTGCGGTTGGCGTGCGTGCGTCGGGGCGGGGGAGGATCATGTCGTGCCCAGACCGGTGTTCGTCCATGAGACCGTCGACATCGTCGGCCAGGGTCAGTACGCGTACATGGAGCACGTGGCGCGGGAGCCGACCAACCGGATGCCCGGCATGACCAGCCTCCAGGGCACCTTCTTCGTCCTCGGGTTCGCGGGCGGACGCTGGCCCCAGGTGGTGAACCTCTGGGACTGCGGCGAGGACGGCTGGGAGGGCTGGCGACGGAACCTGGACCGGCTGAACCTGAAGCGCCGCAGCGCCTTCTACGGCGACTGGTGGGATGAGGCATCCCAGTGGCGGTCCGGCGGCTACGACCGGGTCTGCGCCGGGGTGCCCGGGTCTCCGACCACGGCCGAGATCGCCGAGCGGGGCATCCGTGGGTCGCTGTTCGTGAACGAGGTACTCACGGTCCGGCCCGGCACCCAGGCGGAGTTTCTGGCCGAGGTGGTCGAACGCCGCGTACCTGTGTTCGCCGACCACGGCGTGGTCGCCACGGGACTCTGGGAGGTGACCACCAACGCCACCGAGGTGGTCATGGTCTGGGCCACGACCGTCGACGCCTGGGTGGCGATGCAGCGCAGCCTGGACTCCGCACGGGGCCTCGACGACGGGGAGCCCGACGAGCGCCTGCTGGAGTGCCGGGACCTGGTGGCGGAGTACATGACCGCAGGTGACACGCAGTTGATGACCCCGCTTCCCGGCACGGTCTACGGCCCGTCGGACTGGGAGGACGCCGACCTCGACGACTGGCTGGAGGCAGAAGCCCCCCAGGGGTGAGGTCAGCAGGGTGACGCCGACCCCCTGACCGACTGCGCGAGGCTGGGGCGTCGACCGACGGGAGGTCTCGTGGAGTTCGTTCTGCTGGTGGGTCTGGTGTTCGGCATCATCGTCTACCGCAGGCGGGCCGACGGCGGGCGGGTGGATGTCGGCCTGATGGCCCGGCGCCTCTTCGAGTTCGGCTTCCTCTTCGGCCTCGTCGTCGCTACGGCCGTCGGCGCGACGGGTGCCCTGGGGATCCTGTACGACGCCGTGGCGGATGGTCGGGGCGGAGGACCCGAGCAACTTGCCATGTGGCTGAGCCTCGTCATGGTCGCCGGAGGGGCACTTGCCGGCCTGTCGTTCTGGTTGCGACGCCGGTTCCGGTCGTCGGATGCCGAGGCGAAGTCCGGTGGCTGGTCCTTCTACCTCTCGGCCGTGGACCTCGTCTCCTCCGGAATGCTGGTCGGCTCCGCCATCGTGGTCATCGGGTGGCTGATCGACGGCTGGTCGTTCGATTCGTGGGCACTGGCGGCTCTGCCGGTCTGGTTCGTCGTCTCGGTGCTGCACTGGCGGCTGCCGGGCAGGCGTCGCCTTATCCACCTTCTGTTCGCCTCGGGAGCGGCGTTGGCCGGGATGGCGTTGAGCACGGCGGTGATCGTCGAACACCTCCTCCGGTGGGCCTACGAAGGCGTGATGCCCGATCCGCTGACGTTCGGGTACAGGTACATGGGGGACACCTCGTGGGCCAACAGCTGGGACGGCCTGCGCGGCTGGATCGGGCCGCTGGTGGCCTTCGGCATCGCCTGGTGGTGGTTCTGGTGGCGCAACGCACGCAGGACCGGTCGGAGCCCTGAGCGCGACGGCTACGTCCTCGTGGTCGGCGTACTGGGCGGGCTGGCGGCCACGGTGGTCGCTGCCGCCGGGTCCCTCCACACGGTGCTGTCGTGGGTGATCCTCGAGTCGGCCCGGGAGGGCTCGGCTGTGGAGCACTTCGACGTCCTGTCGATCTTCGCCACGCTGCTGGTGATCGGGCTGGCCCTGTGGGCCTACCACCGGACCGAGGTGCCCCACGCCGTTGCCCGCCAGGCCGGAGGCCGCGACGAGGTCGCACGCCTCTACGACCACCTGGAGGCAGGCGTCGGCCTCGTGGCTTCCACCGTCGGCCTGGCCGTCCTGATCGGCATCGTGCTGCACAAGGTGATGCCGGCCCCGGACGACTGGGACCGGGGGGTGGGGGAGCTCCTGGTCCTCGCACTGACCATGCTGGCCGTGGGAGTGCCCATCTGGAACAGGGCCTGGCATCGCATCCAGGCTCACGCCGGCAGCGTGCCCGAGGAGTCCTCGGCCGTTCGCCGCGTGTACCTGTTCGCCGTGTTCGGTGTGACCGGCCTGGTGGTCCTGGGTTCGATCCTGGCCATGGTCTACATGGTGTTGTTCGGCCTGTTGGACGGCAGCCTGGACGTCGAATCCGTTGCCACCTTCCGGATTCCGTTGGCCCTCATCGGCGCCACTGCCGGAATCTCCGTGTACCACGGGCGCGTCCTGCGATCCGGGCTTACCTCCGTGCCGGCCTCCAGTCGGCCCTCGCTGCGAACCGTCACGGTTGTGGGTCCTGCGGCCTCAGCACTCTTGTCGGCGATCGGCGAGGTGCCCGGCGTGAGGGTCGTCCACCATCTGCGCCTCGACGTCGCCGAACCTGTCGAGGCCGACCCGGCGGACGTCCTTGACGTGGTCCGGGCCGGGACCGACGACATGGTCGTCGTGGTGGCCGGAGACGGCTCGGTCCAGGTCATTCCCGTGGCGGGCTGACCGGCCACGTCGTCGTCCGGGCCATCCATGGGCCAGCATCGGTGCATCTGACGTACCGGAGGTCGAGCATGGGTGCAGTGGTGAGCGTTCAGCGGGAGATGGTGGCGGAGCCGGAGGCCGTCTGGGCACTGGTCTCCGACCTGCCGAACATGGGCGACTGGTCGCCGGAGAACGACGGCGGGAGATGGACCGGAGATGCCACCGAGGCCGAGGTCGGGGCGGTGTTCCGGGGTCGCAACCACAACGGTCGGCGCCGTTGGCAAACCAACGTGGAGGTGGTCGAGTGCGACCCGCCGCACCGCCTGGTCTTTCGACTGCGGATCGGGCCGCTGGGCGGGTGTGACTGGATCTACGAGATCCAGCCGACCGAGGCCGGCTGCCTGGTCACCGAGTCCTGGGTGGACAACCGGACCTGGCTGCTCGTCAAGATCGGATGGCTGGCCAGTGGGGTGGCAGACCGGGCGAGCTACAACCGCGTCGGTATGGAAGCGACGCTGGAGAACCTGGCCAGCGCAGTCGAGGCGGCCTGAGCCCCGTTGGCCTACCAGGCCGACCAGACCGTCTGGGTCCGGTCAGTTCCAACCGTTCCATGAGGTGACGGCAGCGGCGCCACCCTCACGTCCGGCAGGCTTGAAGTCGGTTCCGATCGTGTGGCCGATCGTGATGAGAGCAACCTGGCTGACCGACTCGTAGGGAATCCCCAGCAGCTCGGACGCCTCCTCCTCGAACATGAGGTGGATGGTCGTCCAGCAGGTACCCAGGCCCCGTTCCCTGGCTGCCAGCATGAAGCTCCAGGTGCTCGGGATGATCGAGGCCAGGCTTGACGCTGCGCCCATGGCCGAGCCGTCGATGCGGCCCGGCAGGCAGGGGATGAGCATCGCCGGCACGCGGTGCATGTTCTGGGCCAGGTAGGAGGCCGAGCCCAGGACCCGGAGCTGCTGGGCTGCCCTCTCGTCCGCTTCGCCTTCTGCCAGGGCGCCGGCGCTCACCGACATCGAGGTGTAGAGGTCCCAGCCCCGACGGTAGAGGTCGGCCAGGCCTGCCTTCTTCTCCTCGTCGGTCACCACGATGAAGCGCCACCCCTGGCTGTTGGAGCCGGAAGGGGCCTGGACTGCGTACTCCAGGCACTCCCTGATCAGGTCGTCGTCGACGGGGCGGTCGAAGTCCAGCCGCTTGCGTACGGCGCGGGTGGTGGTGAGTAGGTCGTGGGCGGAGAGTCCGAGTGTGGTCATGAAGGTCTTTCTGTCTGGTGGATTGAAGAACTGTCGAATGGTCCGGCGGTCCGGCTGTGTTTGGGGAGCACGGCCCGCCGGGGATGGTCGATGGGCGGGCGAGTTTGGTTCAGCTACGTCCTTCGACGAGGTCGCGGATTCCCTCAACGCACCGTCGCATGTTGGCCGCCTGTTCCTTCTGCCGGTTGGCGATGATCTTCGCCTCCATGTCGGGCATCTGCCCGATGATCATGGTCAGGCCCGAGGGACCCGGGCCGAGCACCATCTCGAACCGGAGCCGGGTGGAGCCGGCCAGGGGGATGAGCTCGAATCGCCACTGGGCGGCCGGGTCCCCTGCGTCAACGCTGTTCCAGGCGAAGACCCGATTCTCCTCGTAGCCAACCACGTGGCAGGTGACCTCCCAGTCGCCGAGGTCGTCGCGACGGTTCCGACCCACGAAGGTGGCGCCCATCCCGGGCGTGTCCGAGAGCCACTCGGAGCCCTGGAACTCGTCGCTGAACCGGGCCGGCAGCTCGATGTCGCTTATGTACGGCCACACGTCGGCGGGGGGTGCCTTCACGTCCACCTCCACGGTGACGCCGGGCCCGTCGGCGAGGGTGACCGGCCCGGTGACCGGCCTCTGGGTGGTGCGTCCCCAGCGGTCGAACCAGGTGATCTCGCGGGCCGGGCGGCGCGGTGCCGGTCGGAAGTCGTCGCCGATCGTCCAGGCGACGGGAAGCAGCACGATCTGGGTGACGCCGGCGGGCAGGTCCAGGAGGTCGGCCACACGGTCTGCAGCGCTCAGGTGCAGGGTCGTCCATGCGCTGCCGAGGCCGCGGGATCGCAGCGCCAGGCAGAAGGACCACGCCGCCTGGATCACCGAGTCGAACAGGCCCGGTCGTCCGCTGCCGTCGTGCTCGCCGTAGATGGTGACCAGGACGATCGCCGGAACGTGCTGGAGATTGCGTGCCAGGTGGGCGCCTGAGTCCAGGGTCCGTTCGCTGCGGTGTCCGGTGCCCGAGACCCGATCGGCGTTGCCGATGATCCAGTCGCCACCGGCCTCCCGGTACAGGTCGGCGAGCTGTCGCTTCGTTTCCGGATCGCGGATGACCAGCCAGCGCCGGCTGGTCTGGTTGCCTCCGGTGGGGGCCTGTTCCGCCAGGTCTATGCAGTCCAGGATCAGATCCTCCGGAACGTCGCGCTCCAGGTCCAGGCGGCGGCGGACGGACCGGGTCGTGGACAGCAGGCGGTCGGTCTCGTCGGTGGGGAAGGCCATGTCGTGGAGTCCACCACAGTGGTGGCGGCGAGGTGCGGTCGGCGAGGCGGGGGCGGCGGTGCTCGGTCCGGGGGGTCAGAGGTCTTCGCCCAGCCAGGCGGGGGCCTGGTCCAGCAGGTACTCGCTGATCGCCCGCGAACGGTCGAGGGCATCGCACATCCAGTTGGTGTCGTCTCCGCGGAACAGCGCGGCCAGGGGCGTCTCGAGGCGTGCCGTCACGCCCAGGGATCGCTGCGGGGCATCGGTGACGGACTCGAAGGAGTCGACGGCCGATACCTGGATGGGAAGGTCGGGACCTCCCAACCCGGCCAACTCCGTAGCCAGCACCAGCAGGTCAGGGCCGTTCTCCAATGGCGGAAGGGCCCAGGTGAACACGATCTGCACGACCAGGTCGTCGCTGGGATCGTCGTCGTCGGATAGCGACATGACCTCGTCCTCGAACGCCATGAGCGTCCGGGGTTCCACTTCCAGGGAGAGGTGGAGGTCCAGGGGACCACCGCAGGCGGCCTCAGGGTGCAGGTCCACCTCGAAGGCCTGGCGCATCGAGTAGGTCTCGACGAAGTGCCGCTCGTCATGGACGTGGAAGCCGTGCTCGGCGGCGTGGTCCTTGAGATCGGCGACGAATCCGGCGATGTCGACGACTGCCACTGGCGGTCCTCCATGTCAACTGCGGCCTGCGGTTCCAGACAGGGTAGGGCCATCCCGGCACCGGTGGTGCAGCGGTCTGGCACACTGTTCGGGTGCCAGACCCCCACGACGTGAAAACGGATCCCGCCGCCGTGCTGAGCGACCTCCACGATGCCGCCGACGCCGTGCTCGCCGTGTTCGACGACCTGGTGGAGTGGGGGCCGTCCGGCGGTCGTGACGACCAGTACGCCAGCGACGTGGTCGCCGATCGGGCGATCCACAGTTTGCTGGACCCGTTGGGCTACGGCGTGCTGAGTGAGGAGTCGGGCCTCGTGCCGCCGACGGTGGAGGGTGCGCCGGTCGTCGTCGTGGATCCACTGGACGGTTCCACAAACGCATCGCGGTCCCTTCCGTGGTTCGCCACCAGCCTCTGTGCCGTGGACGATGACGGGCCATGGGTGGCCGTCGTCGTGGACCT
>Ga0208879_1000362_pt1 | contig 46890 bp, 48 predicted proteins | sample Knorr_S15_td_Bot_FD_185605 | JGI IMG/M metagenome (GOLD analysis project Ga0208879, IMG submission 185605) | Marine microbial communities from Southern Atlantic Ocean transect - Knorr_S15_td_Bottom_ad_5009_LV_A (SPAdes) (version 2) | ecosystem: Environmental > Aquatic > Marine > Oceanic | place... | reverse complement strand
AATTGCATCTTGTATTTTAATAATAGTCCGGCCAAATATCCGATATGCCTAATTCAGCATAGCGTGGTATAAGCCCCTTCATTCCATTTCAGGCATTTCTGGTATTACAGCATCAGTTTTTGCCCATAATACATCATCGATACGAAGAATAGAAACTGCCGCCTCTGTAGCACCGCTAATCGCTTGGCGAGTAATCCGTAGGGGTTCAAGTATACCATCATCAACCATATTTGTTGATTTTCTTGTGTTTACATTCAATCCGAAATAATGAGAGATATCCTCGCTAGCGTTGCTTTGCGATGCAACAACTTCCAGTAGAGTGTTGATTGGATCTAATCCTGCATTTTCAGCGAGCACTCTTGGAATAATTTCCAATGCATCAGCAAAGGCTTCTATCGCCAATTGTTCCCTGCCAGGAATAGTTTCGCCATACCTTCTCAATCTTCTAGCCAAGGCAACGTGTGTAGCGCCTCCTCCAGCCAATAGCAAAGGCTCTTCTATTAATTGACAAGCGACTCCAAGAGCATCTCCAAAACATCTCTCAACTTCGCCTAATACATCTATTGTAGAGCCCCGAGCAATGAAAGTTGCACCACCTTCTTCGGTTTCTACAATCCAATGTGACACACTATTCCACATTTCATTTCTAGATTCAATAAATGCGCCTAAATCTTTAACAGTTGCATGTTTAACATCATGAATTAATGTTGCACCGCAACCTCTAGCAAGCAAATCTAAATCATCTCTTGCAACTCTTCTAAATGCTTGAATACCAACATCATTCAGCGCCGAGCGAATATCATCATCAATACCTTCTTTACAGGCTAACAAAGTGACACCAAGAGATTGTAGATGTTTGACTTGTTGCATTAATATCTCAAATTCCATATCTCTAAAGGATTGAAGAACACCGGTTGATGTTACATTTAATTTCATATCAGAGGCCATAGCACGTCTTTCAACTCCGCCATTTATTAGCAGAACTTTACCAGCACCAATTTTTTTCGGCATCGCTTCAAGGATGCGGTTCTTTGCCAATACTAATCCAGTTACCAATTGAGAATCAGTAACTACACCGCCACTTTGTGGAAGCACCTTGACTCGGGTCGGGTCAGCGATAGTTACACCGTCTCGGGTTTCTGTAATTATTTCAGCAGCCTCAACAGATAATCGGGCTAAATGCATGCGCATCGCTTCATGTCCTTTACCTGCGAGTGAGGTTTGAGTTGCAACTAAATGGTCATCCTTTACTGCATCTATTGTGAATGAAAGAAGTTCCTTGCGGCAAAATTCCTCAGCCATACGATATCCGCGCGCAATCATCGATGGATGAACACCTTGAGTTACCAAATGCCATGCATTATTCAACATTTCAGCACTGATTAACACCGTTGTAGTAGTGCCGTCTCTTGCGATTTTATCTTGTACGGTTGCGGCGTTGATTAGCATTTTTGCTATGGGGTGCTCAACTTTTGCAGTCTCAAGAATAGTGACTCCATCATTTGTCGTCAAAGTTCGTCCTGAATCATCAATTAACAATTTGTCAAGGCCACGTGGGCCAAGGGTTGAACGAATAGCACCAGATAATGCGAGTGCGGCTTGGATGTTTTTGCGAAGAGCATCGCGACCGGTGGTTCTTTCAGTATCGGAGAGGATTGACGTATCGCTCATAGACAGTCCACCAGTCTCTCATCAATAAGCCAAACGCTTTCAATTTCATCAACGACAGATTCAATCTTCGTCAACTACTTCAAAATCAGCATCGACGACACTATCCTCACCATCGACGTTGATATCACCGTCGTCCGCATCGGAATTGCCCTCTTGTTCAGCCATTTCAGCAGCAGCAGCTTCGTATAACTTTGAGGAAACTGCATGCATTGCTTCTTCAACTTCCTTTACTTTGGTCTGGATGGATGCCTCATCAACATCCTCTAGATCTATAGGCTTACCATCTTCATCTTGAACCATCTTCTCAAGTTCATCCAATAGTGATTTTACAGGGTCGACATCAGCATCATCTAACTTTTCAGCATTTTCTTCCAAAGTTCGACGTGTCTGGTAGACTACTTGGTCCGCCATATTCTTAAGTTCAACCTTAGCCTTGCGAGTTTTATCTTCTTCAGCGAATGTTTCAGCCTCTTCAATCTTGGCCTGTATTTCCTCTTCAGATAGTGAGGTGTCTGATTCAATAGTAACGGATTGTTCTTTACCAGTGCCCATATCCTTTGCACTAACATTAACGATTCCATTTGCATCTATGTCAAAAGTAACCTCAATTTGAGGAACGCCACGAGAAGCAGCAGGAATGCCGCCGAGATGGAATTGTCCAAGTGTGACATTGTCTTTTGCGAATTCACGTTCACCTTGTAAAACATGTATTTCTACAGCAGGTTGATTATCGGATGCGGTAGAATATATCTCTGAACGTCGAGAAGGAATTGTAGTATTGCGCTCAATCATTGTGGTCATTACACCACCTAGAGTCTCAATTCCAAGCGTTAGAGGTGTGACATCGAGTAGTAATATGTCAGAAACGCCTTCATCACCTGCAATGATTCCTGCTTGAATAGCAGCCCCCATAGCAACAGCCTCATCAGGATTAATTCCCTTGTATGGCTCTTTTCCGGCCTCCTTCTCAACCGCAGTTTGAACTATAGGTATTCGAGTTGAACCGCCAACAAGAATTACCTTGTCAATATCTCCTTTCTTGACGCCAGCATCTTTCATTGCTTGGCGGGTTGGACGCATTGTCTTTTCAATCAACTTAGAGATTAGATCTTCAAACTTAGCACGGGTTAGAGTAATGTCCATATGTTCAGGTTGACCATCTTTCATTGTGATAAATGGTAGATTTATTTGAGTAGTATGGGTGCCAGAAAGTTCAATCTTTGCCTTTTCAGCAGCCTCTTTGAGACGAGCGAGTGCTTGGACATCCTTGCCCAAGTCAATACCAGTTGATTTCTTGAATTCAGCGATCAGCCATTTAATAACCAAATCATCAAAGTCATCGCCACCAAGTTTGTTATTTCCAGCGGTTGCCTTAACTTCAATTTGTGGCTGTCCATCAACTTCGTATATATCAAGTACTGACACATCGAAAGTTCCACCACCAAGGTCGTAGACCAGAATAGTTGCTTCATCCCCTTTGTCTACTCCATAGGCTAATGCAGCAGCGGTCGGTTCGTTGATAATCCTTAGAACTTCTAGGCCAGCGATTCTACCCGCATCCTTCGTTGCTTTTCTTTGGGCATCGGTAAAGTATGCTGGGCATGTGATGACCGCTTGCTTTACTTCAGAACCCAAATATGCTTCAGCATCTGTCTTCAACTTTTGCAAAATAAATGCAGATATCTCTTGAGGAGTGTACTCCGAATCATCAATCTTCTTTGACCATTCAGTGCCCATATGCCTCTTTACCGAGAGAATTGTACGTTCAGGATTTGTTACTGCTTGGCGTTTTGCAGTAACTCCGATAAGTCGCTCTGAACCATTCTTTGCAAATGCAACAACCGAAGGAGTCGTTCGTGCTCCCTCAGCATTTGGAATAATGACGGGGTCACCATTTTCTATCGTTGCAACACAGCTATTTGTAGTTCCTAAATCTATACCTATTACTTTACTCATTTTTTCACTTCCTTGTTTTTTTTCACTTTTGTTTATTCTAATATTCAGAAAATTGGTATTCCACCATTTTCATCATCGTCATCGTCATCGTCATCTGCGAGTTCAATACCGATGTTTTCGGCCAAAGGGATTCCATCATCATACTCTTCATCTTCCAAACCAGCAGCATTTTCAATTGGTTCTGTGGCCGAACCCTGAGGAGTTAGTTTTAGAGTAATATCTAGAATACCATTGTTTAGACTGAAATCAACCACATCTTCACATTGATGAGGGAGGGCAATTCTTGCCAATGGTTGTGACTGGTTATCCTTGAGAACTTCAATTTGCTGTCCACCTTTGACCAGTGATAATTCAACTTGGTCTTGTTCAACATCACCACGTAATGAAAAGTCAATTGTAACACTCATATTCCACCCATCTAAGTAAATATCATCGGTTGGCAGATCAATGATTTTGTCATCTTTCTTTTCTGTAGTAGGGGTCGGAATTTCTACCGCAGCATCAACTTCTACTGCCATGCCCATATTTTTCAAGATGTCACTAAGGTCGTCGCCCTTTGCGAACATTTTGGCCAGATTGGACAGATCAAAATTGAAATTAACTTCACCCTTTGCAATCTTTTCAGCATCGATACCCATTGATTCAAATTGGTCACGGAATTGATCCATCAATTTGCGTAGTTGGTCTTTATCGATTGGCATGCCCATGTTTCGGAACATTTCCGACATCTGCTCAATCAATTTCTCTTCCCAATCTTCGCCACTTGACATCTTCTTCACCACTACTGAACCATCGGTTACATAGTGGCCTATCTGCGGCCCTATATGAACTCAACGATTTTTTTGACTTTCGTAAATGGGCAATAATCGTACTTAAGCGAAAAATAATTCTCTACTTTTCACCGAAAAAACATCCAATTCACATCATTTCAGGCCAATGACGAGCAATATTATAGTAAATCTCAACAAAACTCTTTGAGTGTGTAGGCTCTTGCTCTCTTCTTTATCTCTTTAGGTGGCCACTTCCACATTATCAATCCTCCAAGAACTGACATTGCTAGCATTCCAAACCAGCCAGCCCAAGCAGCAGAATCTCATCACTGTGTAATTAAGTGGTAAAGGGTTCTAACATGAACTCCAGATGCTCCATGTCCAACCATATCGTTAGTTTTTGCACCCCAGAAGGTTCCGGCAATATCCATGTGAGCCCAAGGAATTTGCTCTGCATCATCTCCTTCTCCACGCTTAGGTACGAATTGTTTCAAGAAAGCGGCAGCAGTATTTGCTCCACCCCAACGACCAGCACCAAGATTACGAGTATCTGCAATCTTTGAATCGGTAATCTCTTTTTCAAATGCTGGTAATAGTGGCATTGGCCAAGCGAGTTCATCAACAGCATTTCCAGCCTCATGGATACTTGTTCGGAAGTCATCATCATTTGACCATAATCCAGTTGCTTCATGTCCAAGTGCAACAACACAGGCTCCGGTTAAAGTAGCGAAATCAATAATATATTCCGGATCGTATTCTCCAGCCTTCCACAGACCATCTGCAAGAACCAAACGTCCTTCAGCATCGGTATTCAAGACTTCAATGGTCTTTCCAGAAAGTGTCTTGATAATATCACCCGGGCGTTGAGCATTGGAAGAAGGCATATTTTCTGCCATACATGTTATTCCAATGACTTTGCCAGAATGCCCTGTTGAAGCAAGCGCTTCCATCATACCGAAAACTGTAGCAGAACCACCCATATCGTACTTCATTTCATCCATATTCTGTCCAGGCTTCAGTGAGATTCCCCCGGTGTCGAAGGTAATTCCCTTTCCAACGATAACAGGACAGCGTCCCTCAAGGTGTTCATTTAATTTGAAAATAACCATACACGGTTTTCTAGCACTGCCTTTTCCAACAGCGATTAATCCACCCATCCCATGCTCAATAGCTTCTTCGTAAGATATTACGTCAACACTGACATCGTCATATTGCTTAGCCCAATCCATTGCTTTCTTAGCATATGCCATCGGATACATATCATTTGGAGGGGCATTTCCTAAGTCCCTTGAAAGGTGAACACCTGAGGCAACGCCTGTAGCGATTCGAATTGCTTCATTCAACTCATCTTCAATATCTTCATCACAAATAATTCTAGCATTAATGTCGTCTTCTTTATCATCTTCATCAATTGTTTTGTAATAGTTGTAGGAGTAATCTCGCAACAAAAGGCCTTCAGCAAACGCAGCCACCAAAACACAAGATGTTGAATCTAGTTTGACAGTCAAATCAGTGCCATGTCTTTTGCCTCTAACCTTGACTACAGTGGCACCTGCTTTTCTGTATATATTTGCATCAGCTTCTTCTTTCTTTCCAAGGCCAACCAGCATTGCCTTTCCACCCTCTCCTCCAAGAAGCGTAAGAGTAGATTTTGCTTTTCCCTTGAAATCCTTATCGGATAATACGGTGTTGATTTGGCTTCTTAACTGAGCCGGAATACCTCCGCTTGAATCATCTAACTTTTTTGTGTCTTGAAAAAGTGGCAGAATTAGAGTACCATCGATATTGTTTCCTGAACTTACTGTGATTTGCATGCTTTCACCGTTTAACGCCTACAGGCTACAGCACTTCAACCTAATTACAACTTAATTTCAATAAATATTGGTCAATAGTGAATGCCAGCCATTCAAAATGGCTCCTTCACTTGGGTTTTGATTTGAGGTCATAACTACATTCGGCACTTTGATAACGAGGAGGTCTATGAACGAACCATGCACATCGCAAGCAAAGTCACCATCGCCATCGGAGTTATCTTGTTAATCGGCAGCGCTGTTGGCTTGGGTTTAGGCATAGGCGATATCGTAGGTTTGGGTGAAGAAAGCACTTATCTCGACGAACAATCCAGCGGGACTTTTACGGTCAATGAAAATGAGTCTTGGGATATTGTAGTCTACATTATTCATCCAGTGGATTGTGAATCGATTGACCTCACAATTGTTGATAGTACGGGAACTGATGCGATCGGATACGACGGTTGTTACAATGATGATATGATGACCTATAATGATGGTGACAGAGAATCATATGCTACCATGGTTCATGTTACACCAGGTATGGAATACACACTAAATAGCAATGTCAAGGTTGATGTTGTTGGAAGTTATTGTGACGATGCGTGCATGGAAGAAGCCATCGGCGGCGGTATTGCTATAGCAGGCGGATTTGTAGGCATTTGTTGTTCAATACCAATAATAATTATTGGCATCATTCTTGCCTTTGTCATGGATGACCCGAAAGTAAACACAATCATGCCAGTTGGCCAAATGCCCGTTGGGCAAGCGACATACCAAGCACCTATTACGGGACAAGCCCCAGTGGCACAAACCATTCACCAACCTCCAGTTGAGCAAGCCATTCAACCAGTGGCAGTTCCAGTCACACCAATTACTCCACCGCTCACGCAACAACCTCCAGTTGAACAAACCCCTCAACCTGCTGAAGTTCCGGTCACGCCAATTACTCCACCGCTCACGCAACAACCAGTTCAGGAGCCTTGGTGGGACGAAAAGCCTCCACAGTGAACCTTAAACAGGCACAGTTTGGGCGAATAAGGCACGATTGTGGCAAGCCGTTATTCAGAAATCTCAATTTCACTTAATTCTGGCTTGAGAATTGCTACAACAGAGAGTGCCATTATCAAAGACAATGGATTGAATAATCCATATCCAAGTAAGAAGCCATCATCTTTAACTTTGATAATTGTGACAAGATTTTCATCTACAGTTTCATCAACCCATCGACTAACTTCAACAACTCTAACCTGATAATGCAAATTCCAGTATCCTCCTTCATCCATTGTTAAATTTGTAGAGTCCAAAATAACATGACTAGAATTACTAGCATTGACCGCGAAAAGGGAACTATTCCAGCCAACTTCTCCCGCTGAATCAATCCACTGCAAGGTGGCGTTAGCGGTACTTGCATGAGCCACATTGTTGACATCAAGGGTTATTTCATCACCACCAATCTCAACACTTTGAACTTCTAAATGTGCTCTCCAAAACCAAGCATCACGAATGAGATACCTCATGACTTCTAGTTCTAGTCCAAGACGATCTGATAATCTCTCGGTAGTTCCAAGTAGGAATTGTTCATCATCGGTTTCAAATGTAAATGTAGGATAACCCATTACTCCATAGCCATAATCTCGTGAAGTTCCATGAGTTGGGTAAATGCCAGCATTTGCATTTCTAATCGGTAAATCAGGTGAAATATTCGCATGAATTTCATCGGCCATATAAGTGTATAATTCCCAATCCGCAGGCATGTCACCAGTCCATCCCCATGGGTATGCCAAAATCCAAACTCCAGTATGCATAGTCACATACAAATCGGCATCGACCATGTATTCTGCCATATAGTCAGCATTATTTCGTGTCTCACTTTCAGAGAATGGACCACCTCTACCGCTACGTGTCTCATCTTCTGTCCACATATGGTCATAATTACGATTCAAATCAATGGCATTGCTATTCCATCTATTGTCGGCATCATTTCCATCAGCATTTAACATAATCATGACATGAATTTCAGTAGTTTCCAATACCGCTAATGCTTCTTCATTTCCTGATGCTGATTCTTCGATATAATATTCTGCTACCAAGAATGCCAACTCAGTTCCTAAATGTTCATTTCCATGGTGGCCGCCATCGATGTAAATTTTGGTTTTTGCACTACCGTTTGGGGCGGTATCGTTGGCCCAATTACTGATTTGAACGACCCACTGTTCTCTTCCTAATTCGGTTTGTCCTGCACTGACTACTTTGACCGTATCTGGATAATCAGAGTCCCATTGATTGACTTGTTGAGTTAATGAGAGATAGGAATGATACCAATGTTCTTCAATAATATCTGGCTGTGCAGTAGCATTTCCCAGTGCTGGAGAAAAACCGGTCAGCAATAACATCACTACCAATGCTATGCCGCGCATAATAACCCCTCAAATCTCCACCCTAATTGGAATTGTGGTATTTTGAATTACCATTTTGCATTAAATGCATTTGGATTTTTGACTCTTTCCGCTTCCTTTGTCCATATTGCAGCACCGTTGCCGCCATAGATGTCAGCGAATGGGTCAATCACTTCTGGCTCAAGATTGCGTTGCATATAAGCTTCAACACGCTCGCGCAGATCTGGTTTGAATTTCCAATAGTGAATTCTCCATTCCCGGCCATCCCAAAGAGTTGTTTCCTCTGATTCGGTAGTCAGTAGATCATAATCTTGAAACATGTAAAACAAGTTTCGGTCAGTAGGTTCTAGTGCGTTGTCAATAATCCTGTTATAGAAGCCAAAGAACCCTAGGGCATGTTCGGCCATTCCTTGTGCAACTTCCGACTCCATCTCAATATCGATGTGTTGTTGAATAGCTCTCGTTAATTCTCCCATTGTCATTCCCATTTTGATTCCTCCGCGTTAGGTTTGACTCGGCAACACCGATAATCTCCCCCGACTACCATTATGCATTCCCATTTTGATTCCTCCGCATTAGGTTTGACTCGGCAACACCGATAATCTCCCCCGACTACCATTATGTATTGTCTTCCGACACATATTAACCTCTCGCTGTTTTTTCATGAAAACAGCAATATTTTGCGTTTTTTTCAAAAATTATCTTCATTATTGTTACGGACGGGGGAGATATTTTTTCCGTTTTTCTTTTAAGGACTGCTGGTTTGAATGGGTTCGGTGGGATAGTGTTTGTTGATGGTAACTTCCTAGGATTGCCCGAAAATGGCGATGTTGTAGATGTCGTAATATTGCAGATTCCATATGAATTAACTACATCTTATGGTCAAGGAACTTCACAAGGTCCAGCAGCTTGTATCTCTGCAAGTGGGCAAGTGGAATTATTTGATCCACTTCTTGGAAGTGATTTGCCAAATGGTAATGCAATTCATACTAATGAGCCATGGGATGGCGAAGGTAATTCATTATTGCAGCAATTAGATGGTATCTCAAATTACCTTCAACCGTGGTATGCAGGTGATTGTTTTCCAATCTCACTGGGCGGCGAGCATGGAATATTGCCGCCTCTGGTTAATGCAACCAAAACCCACCCGCTTATTTGCAACGATTTGTCAAAATTAACCATTGTTCAAATCGATGCCCATGCAGACCTCCGCAGTCAATTGGATGGCGAGGTATATTCGCATGCTTGTGCCGCATCACGTAGTCTTGATTTGGGTGTAGGAAAACTATTGCAAGTTGGAATTAGAGCATTTAGCCAAGAAGAGTATCAAGCCATTGCCCGTGATGATAGAATTACAACTTTCTTTGCAAGCGATACGCAAAACCACTCAACAGGTAGAGAGGTATGGCAACAATGGTTAGACACATTGTCAAAGATAGAAGGGCCTGTTCATCTAAGTATAGACATCGACGGTCTAGATGGTTCTATTGTGCCTGCAACCGGAACTCCGGTACCTGGTGGGCTATCATATTGGCAAGTCGTTGAAACAATTGAAGCCTTGTTCAATGCGCAAAAAGCAACGGTAATCTCAGCAGATGTCAATGAAATCGTACCACAAATAGATTCACCATTAACACAATTTACTGCAGCGATGTTAACAACAAAAATTGTTGTAAATCATTTCAATGCCAAAGATTCAGGGAGATGGAACTCTACCGTTCAGCAGATGGGCAAAAGCAGATTGATTGGCACTTCAACCTTTTTCCAGCAGGAGGGTGGGCAATGAATAATATTAGGTCACACGGAAGTCATATCTTTCTTGATTACACTGGGTATTCACCAATTGGTGATGATGATGGTAATTGGATGCTCCAAATCATGCGAGATGCCGTAATAAATAGCGAAGCTAAGGAAGTGCACTCACATGTTGAACAATTTGATGGTAATACATCACCACCTGGTTTTGCAGCAGTAGTATTGTTGGATGAATCACATGTGACTGCGCATTGCTATTCGGAAAAAGGTTGGCTTGCAATCGATTGCTTTACCTGCGGGCAATGCAACCCAAATACAATCGTAGAGCAAATTCAGCAAGCGCTTGAACGAGCAATTCCAAATCTTAGACTAATCAAAAAATCTAGTCAAGAAAGATTCCTTCACGAAGAAGAAAACAAGGAGGAATGAGAATGTCTGTAAGAAAGTTTGTCAATGAACACTACCGACATTTCAATGCCGGCTCTTTAGCATCTGCAAGCGAATCATTACTTCGCTTCCTAGATTCAGGTGGTAAGATATTTTTGACCTTGGCAGGAGCGATGTCAACTGCAGAATTAGGGCGCAGTATCGCACCTATGATCAGAGCCGGTCACATTGCAGCAATTTCATGTACAGGTGCAAATTTAGAAGAGGATTTGTTCAATTTAGTTGCTCATGACCATTATCAAAAAATTGAGGATTGGCGTTCTTTATCAGCACAAGACGAGGCTGAATTGCTTGCTAATAACATGAATAGAGTTACTGATACTTGCATTCCCGAAGATAAAGCATTTCGTAAAATTGAATCATTTTTGATGCAAAGATGGAAGGAAAGTAGTGACCTTGAGCAATCAAAATTACCACATCAATTCTTCTATGACATTTTGTTAGAAGATGAATTGGAGTATCAAGCAAAGCCTGAGAATTCATGGTTATTGGCAGCAGCACAGGTAAATCTTCCATTGGTCGTACCAGGTTGGGAAGATTCAACTCTCGGTAATATCTTTGCTGCGAGGGTAATGCAGGGAAAAATAAAGCAGCAAACAATTATCGGTGGAATTGGATATATGACCGGATTGGCCGAATGGTATTGTGACTGTAATCACCCCTTGGCTTTCTTGCAATTAGGTGGCGGAATAGCAGGAGATTTCCCAATATGTGTAGTGCCAATGCTTAACCAAGACTTGGAAAAAGATACGCCTTTGTGGTCTTGGTTTTGTCAAATATCTGAATCAACTCCTTCTTTTGGTGGATATTCTGGAGCCCCGCCTAATGAAAAAATTACTTGGGGTAAGTTATCGGTTGACACTGAAAAGTTCGTAATAGAAAGTGATGCTACCATTGTTGCTCCGCTAATGTTCTGCTATATTTTGGACCTTTGAAAGGACCTAATTAAAATTATTATTCAACACAATTCATCAAAGGCTTTGAATGGGAGTGTGAGAATCCTATGTTCATGTCTGAGAATAAGTACATCACTTCTATTGTTTTGGTTGGGCTACTTTTGTTCACTCCACTTTCTGTTTATGCAGATGGCACAGACCCATTAAATGTTGATATTACAACCGCTTGGACAAGTCAAAGCGGTACGGATAATGACCACGCATACCTACTGACTTTCTCGAGTAATTCAACATTTGACATTACCACTGAAATAACGCATATCCAAAATGGAACTGAATTGAATGTTAGTGTTTTCACTACATGGGGCTATGAGAATGGAGTTAGAACTGCTCATTTACTGTTAAATTCAACCCTGCAATGGGCTGATCAAGTAACAATAGATGTCACTGTGAATTCAATTGATTCAGTTGCAACTAGCAGTAATAATTTTTTCACTAGAAACATCGAAGTTGGAACTTGGAACCAACCGATGGCTGACCATGAGATTACACTGACTACCTCTTGGGACTTATTACAAAATTACACTACAGTTGACGGTGAACAATATTTTAGATTGAGTTTTGATGGTCATGGATGGCAACAGAGAATAGGTGATGTTCTCAATTCGTGGGAATTGGGAGATGGTGTGATGGTAACCGAAGAGAATACTGAGGGTGAATCAACAAATATGTCATTCGTATTAGATTCAATTTGGAAAAATGAAACCATTACTGCCGGATTGTTAACCTCTCAAGTTATTGATGCTAGAGGTTGGGGATATCTCGTAATCACATCACAGGAGGATGAAGTGGTAACTCAAATTATTGCTAATGTTAGCGATGCATGGATAAACCACAGCATGATAGATGGAATTATTTCTGAAAGGATTCGCTTAGAAGCTGGAGGCACAATGCAAATTGATTCAACCAATGAATCATCTTCTACTATTGATATCGATGCAGAACTCAGTGTGTTTTTATTTGAAACATGGGACGAAAATGGTGTAAGAAAACTAAGTCATAATCAAATTGAGGCATTAGGTGATTTCATTATTATTGATGATGGCTTTAGAATGGACATCTCACTCGATGGATTGGTAATGCTTGAACGATGGGAAGATGGAGTCCGTACTCAGCATAGAGAGAATATACGCGGGCATGGAACCTTTGGGGCGGAAGACCAAGATGATAATGCTACAATGGTCATCAATGGCACTATTTTTAATCTGGAAACAGATGTTGTCGATGGGCAAACTGTAACCGATGATATCCATATTGATGGGACACTTTCTGGAGATGTACAGGGAACATTTGGAATCGTCAAAGGTATAGAGGACTCTGGGGTGCAGAGTAATTACTCCGGTGATGATTTTGAAGTAAATGTCATCCATGAAGAATCTTGGTTCAATATTACTGGAATCAATGGAGGTAATTTCTTTGATGGCGCTGGTGTAGGAGCATATCACAATAATTCTTGGAATTATCAAAGTGTTAACAGCCATTGGGATAATAGAACGGTTAGAATTGTGTGGGAGGAAACAGGTCCCGATGCAAGTAGTGGAGATGATAAACCACAACGTTCTCCGATTCAAAATAATTTGACACAACCGGAAATGGAACAAGCGCTTGGCAATATCACTGTTGGAAGAGAAACAGGGTTAGTACCGATTCCTATGGCAATTGGCGATAATGTTAGATTGAATGGGCAAGATGGAATAGTCCTAGAGATAGTTGCTAATTCTGTTGCAAATGACCCAAGAGATAACCACAATTTCCATGTTGTTCAGTGGACTGGTAGTTATGGTGATTCAGGTAGTGCAGGTATTGCCTTTGGTTCAATTATTGATGAAGGGCCATTACGAGGATTAGTCTCAAGTGTTACTAGAAGTTTTGAAATTGAATATGGCGCCAATAATGAATCAGCATTTCTAAATGAAACCCAATACATCGACAGAGTATTATCTCCTTCAATTGTTACAGCTGAAGAAAATACTGCCCCAATATTGCTTAGTTTAACCTTGGAAGAAGGACTGGTAGTAGGTGAAGGAGCATCTTTGGCACATCTTGTTGCCCACGTTACCGATGATGAATGGAATATTGATACCGTTACTGTTGATTTAACAGTTGTTGGTGGTGGAATTGTAACATTAAATGACAAAGGTTTGTTTGGAGATAATGCAATTGGTGATGATAGGTATACAACCCAAATAATGGTGCCAGGATTACAAGTTGGAAACTTTACAATCAATGTTACAATTATAGATTACTTTGATGCTATTACCGAAGGTTCAGGTATCATTCAAGTGGTCAATGATGCACCACGTCTAACTTCGGTTGAATTTGTTCCACATATTGCCAAGCGAGGAGATTTGATTATTGTTAATGCGATTGCATTTGACGGCCATGATGTTGAATCTGTGCAAGTTGATATGCGGGTATTTGGTGGACAGTTAATTGATTTAGTATTGTTGGAAAACGAAATATGGGCAGGCAATTTCACTCTACCAAATGGAATGACTCCAGGCTCACATGACATTCCATTTATTGTAACAGACTCTATTGGTGGAAAGCAAATATTGAGACATTGGATCGACATTGATAACGGTGCCCAACCAGATGTAGCAACACCATATCGTCTCCCCGATGGAGAGCATGTTTCAACTACGATATCAGTTCTCAATACAGCGCCACAAATTGTTGCAGAAGACATGAAAATTATACGCGGAGATAGTACTGCAACCGCTCTATTGGAGGCAGAAGTTAGTGATGCAGACGGCGTGATGTTGGTTCGAGCGAAGTTAGGAATATTCACTCCGATTACACAAAATGAAGATTGGTCAAAACTATACGACGATGGTTCTAATGGAGATAGAGTGGCAGGAGATGGAATATTCTCTCTACAATTGTCAATTCGCAGTGGAATACCTGATGGAACTCACACCCTATTCTTACAAGCATCCGATATTTATGGTGAAGCAACAGGAGAAGTACCAATTATTGTGACACTTGAAGAAAAAGAGAATGTGATTACCGATGGCGCAGGAGTCTCTTCTACAATGTTGGTATTGGCTCTAGGAATTATTGCAATAATAGGCGCAATTGTGGTAATCTTTGTAATGAGAAAAGAGGGTGGCGATGATGATAAATCTAATCCAGGTGGCGACCGTTTCGGCTTCCAATGAATTTACATCGGAATTAGCAAAGATTCAGGCCGACAACCGTTTATACCCCCTTCTAATCGGTCAACTACTGCTGCGAGCGTAGTGTAGTGGTTATCACCGAGCGTTGCCAACGCTTGAACCCGGGTTCGAGTCCCGGCGCTCGCATTCCAACATTTTTATAGGCTCTTAGTACGCCGAATAGCCAATAAATGTAATGCGCTTGTGAGCACTACGAATGGCGCCATCCAAGCGATTGAAAAGACCATTCCTGCGTATGCCCATCCGAGGCCAATATTGAGCGGAATTGCGATAATGAGGCCAATTTTTAATGCAATAGTTTTTGTTTGTACATTACTTATTTGGCCGAAAATAACAATAGTTGGTCCAACAGCAATGACATGAAACAGCAATGACATGAATTGTGATCAATATTGCAACTATTTTGAATAAGGTCATATAGCCATTTGCAGCAAGTACAATATGGATTAGAAATAGGGATGAAAATACCAAAGCAGAAATCAATATTCCACGCCAATAACCGTCTTTGCTAAACCATTCCATATCAAGGCCAACAGTTCTCTATCTAAAATATAGGCGAGAACTTCATATGTAGTCGTTTAATAGAATAGTTATGCATCTATTATTCGTATGTGTTGGCAATTCATGCCGCTCTCAGATGGCTGAAGGATTAGCCCGTTCAATGGGGCATATTGCAGACTCTGCTGGGACTCACCCCGACTCGCCAACAATTGCAAACAATGCCCAAAAATACCTCGAATCAAGAGGGATTTCTACCGAAGGTATGATTCCAAAATCAGTTGACAACTTCTCGGCTGATGATTATGATATGGTGATTTCAATGGGTTGTGGAGTTAATTGTCCATCGCTGAGAATTGATGAGGATTGGGGAATTGAAGACCCATTTGGACAAGAATATGAAGTTTACAAAGCAACAGCCGAAGAAATAGAGCGTAGATTGAAATTATTAGAGCAATAATTATTTCACAGCCGAATCACTAACTGGTAAGTCACCTACACCGTCTAATTGGATGGATAGAACACTGACAGTTCTCTTTTTTCCATCATCATTTTCAATCTCTTCGGAACTGCAATTAATATTGCCAATAATTACTTCTGGGGGAAGGCTTTGAGCAATAATTCCATTACGTCTTCTGCATACTTCTGCCACATCAACTGCTCTTCCAATCGTTGCACCTCTAGCAACAATGTTCAGAGATCTATCACCTGCCTCCATTGCCATTACCACCGCCCTAACATAAGCATGCAGTGGTTTTTTGCCGATGAAAATTGTCCGCCTATCGCTCAACTCTCATTCCGCCCATCGGTAGCAATACTATACAGGGTGATAAACTTTCAATAGAATATTCAATATTTGAGGAATAATTCTCTCACATTATTTGCATATTTTCCACCGCACAGGTTGAAGTATTACTCGCATCCCGTTTGGCTTATGGCAGAATCTCCAATCACCACGCATGACCCTCAGAATGATGCGTCTGGGCCAGTTCAACCATCTCCACAAGAGCAGAAGAAAATGGAACAAAATTACGCTCAAATGAAGCGCAAAATGTCCATGGAAGAGATTGGAAGAAAAATCAAACACAAGATTATGGTATTATCTGGTAAAGGCGGAGTTGGCAAATCAACTGTTTCTACAGGACTAGCAATATCACTTGCTCAACAAGGATATAAAGTCGGTATTTTGGACATTGATATAACAGGTCCAAACATTCCAAAAATGATGGGTTTGGACGATCATAGACTTCATGTTGAAGAAGGTAGGATTCATCCTGCAAAGGGGCATCTTGGTGTCAAGGTTATTTCAATGGCATTTCTATTGGATGACCCAGATACCCCTGTTGTTTGGCGAGGACCGATTAAATTAGGTGCGATTCAACAATTCATTGGTGATGTTGAATGGGGCGATTTGGATTACCTCATTATCGATTTCCCTCCCGGCACTTCTGATGAGCCATTGACAGTAACTCAATCACTACCAAATATTGACGGAATGGTAATCGTCACTACTCCTCAAGCGGTTGCTTTGTTGGATAGCAGAAAATCTATCACTTTTGCAGAATCTCTCAAAGTTCCTGTAATTGGAGTAATTGAAAATATGTCTGGATATACAATTAATGGTGTGATCACAGCAAATTCATCAATTGAAATCGCTGGACCGGGTGGTAAGACTATAACATCAACATCTGATGAAAATGGAAATTTTTCTGTAACACTAGATATTTTCAAACGGGGTGGAGGCAAGTCAACAGCAGAGGATTTCGGCGTTCCTTTCTTAGGAGCATTACCATTTGACCCAGGATTTGTCCGTGGCGGAGATGACGGTGTGCACAGAATCATTAGCGACCCAGAAGGTGCCAGTAGCATTGCATTTGCAGAAGTCGTGAAAGCGATTCAAGCACAAATTTCGGATGAAGCATCATCACCTTTGGAGATAATTTGAGGGGACTAATATGGCAGAAATAATGCCAAAATTAGTACGCATTGAAAGGCGTGAATCCGATTTTCATTTAACTTATGACAATGAGCAAGAATTTTCAATCACATACCATGATTTACGCCATGCATGTCCTTGTGCCAATTGTTCACCTTTGAGAAATGAAGACGAAACAAGTCTAACTCTACGCAGTCAAGTTGAATCGTTTAAAGAACACAAACCAAGCGTAAATCCAGTTGGACATTATGCTCTTAATTTCATTTGGCAAAATGGTTGTTCAAATGGGATATTCCGTTTTGAGAGAATTTGGGCTCTAGCAAATCATCGCGATCCAGATAATGGCAAACAATATGTGCATGGAGCATGGTAAGCCTTCATCTTCAATTGCATGAAATTGCAATATTGTCATCAATCATTTGATTATCTAAACCCAACCCCATAGGGGTTGGAGGTTGAGCAATGGACGGAGTCTATTTGAGCTGGATGATTACAGCATTAGCACTTGGTATCATTCTTTTACCGCTCTTCAAACCTCCTTGGTTTGTAATCACAATACCAACATTCGTAGATTTTGTGCGAAGATATTGGATTCACATTTCCATCGTTTTTATGATTTACAACGCCAAAGACTTCCTTGACCAAGTCGATAGGATTCTGATGGCTTCTACAGGATTGGACATGACTCCATGGATATATGCCATAGAAGGTAATATGGTGCTGTGGGTTCAACAATACTTTGAAAACGACTTATTGACAGTATTTTTGACGCATTACTATGTCACAGGGTTCATGTTTATCTGCTATGTTTCAATCTTTTACTTTGCATATTTTGATGACAGATGGATGGCTGATAGAATCACACTTTCTATTGCCTGGGTATACTTGTTGGCAATTCCGTTTTACCTATTTTTCAATGTGAGAGTTACAGGTGATACGATTCCCGAGATGGAAACACTTGCATATTCACTAACACCAGAGATTGCTGATTGGTTTAGAAGAATAGATCCATTTTCTAATGCAATGCCGAGTTTGCACATAGGTGTACCATTTGCAGTGTGGCTATGTATTACTAGGTTTGATGAAGATAGGCGTTGGAACCGATACCGTCATCTGGTCCTGTCATATGTTTTGTTAACTTCGTTTGCCATCATATATCTCGGAATACATTGGTTTCTAGATATCATTGGTGGAATGCTTGTTGCTGTTGCGGCTGTTGGATTAGCAGATAACTAGGTTTGATGAAGATAGGCGTTGGAACCGATACCGTCATCTGGTCCTGTCATATGTTTTGTTAACTTCGTTTGCAATCATATATCTCGGAATACATTGGTTTCTAGATATCATTGGTGGAATGCTTGTTGCTGTTGCGGCTGTTGGATTAGCAGATAAGACAGCAGGCCCTTGGTGGAAAGTTTTTGATGAGAGAACTATCAATGCTAGATTGGTTACAGTACTAACAAACCCAGGCAAAGCATGGTCTATCATCAGAAAAAAAATCAGGACTACTATCCAGCAATACAGAAGACCAACGAGTAGGGAAACTGGGGTGCTAGCAATTGTCGTGTTAATATTGACAACATCAATAATCACTTGGGATTTAACCCATCAATCTTTGCCTGCAGGGGGAGTTGAGGCACCCCAAGGTGTTGAGGCTGTTGACGGGTGGATGGTAACTATGGACAATAGAACTGAAGGTGCATTATTGATTGTTCACGACCTTTCAACATTTACTGCATCAGCGATAGACATAGTACAGCCAATAATGGAGTTGGATTCGCCTTATACGATTTCAGATTCTTTGTTGGTGATGTCCAATAAGACTACATTAATGGCAGTTGATATCAACGCACCAGAAATAATCGTTATGAACATGGCTGTTGATTCCCCCGAACAAATTCTCGTGGTAAAGACATCATCAGGCCCTGCGATTATAATGCTTAAGAACGGACAAATTTCTGCTATAAATATAGAAGGTGAACAAATTCCTTTGCCAACTTCTGAAATTAATAATATCAATACGGTAAGAACTGCAGGAAGTGAAATCGCTTATGTCACAAGTGATAATCCAACAACTGTATATATCGCCAGAATAGGAACACCTGGAGCAATTCAGATTGAAATTGATGCGCGAGCATCACATGAGCAAGATTTGGTTCTAGAATCATGGGGAACTCCAGTAAATATGAGCAACGCAATAATCACCAATCTAGTATTCAACTATGATTATGTTGCTGCAACAGTGAATGTTACAGCAGTCGACCGCCTTGTTCTATTCGATAGAGACAGTGGCACACAATGGTTGGCAAGCGATGCAAAATATCCAGTCAAAGATCCAAGCATTGGCCATGGAATATTGGCATGGTCGGTCAAAGACCATCTCATTCCAACGAATCCACAAGAAAAATATCTAGATGGTGAAATTTATTTTATGAATTTAGAACGAAATATCACAGAAACATTGACCTCAGATGAAATAGACCAATGGGGTCCGCATGTTTTAGAAAACCATTTGGTATATTTTGAAATGGATGATGAAGGAGCAGTTACGATTGAAATTCATTCATGGCAACCGGAGTTGAAACTATATTCTAATATTGTAATGCAATTGGGCACATTGGCCGCGATAATATTAGTTTTCATACATGCGTTGCAGCGTCAATTAGAAGCAAAAATGGCGAAAATTGATTAATTTCCAAATTACGGGGTTTTATTTAGTTGAAACTATTTGCTTCAACCAAGGGAAAAAGGTAATTGGAAAGTTTCGTATACCCTAAGAGTTGAAAAAATGCCCATCCAAAAATTGATTGAAAAAATGAATGAAGCGCTCGCATTGGAATTACGAGCAGTCAACATGTATGCACATTTTAGTGCAACTGTAATGGGAATAAATCGTATGCAACTTGCACCATATTTTGCCAAAGAAGTTTCAGAATCTATTGCCCATGCCGATATTGTCCGAAGAGGTATTGTCAAGTTGGGTGGAGTTCCTGTTACGGAGAGAAATACCAAAATAATTATCCACACAAATGATTACCAGATAATGTTGAATGAGGCTTATGATACTGAAAAAGTCGCAGCAAAGGCTTACACAGCAGTAATGAATTTGCTGAAAGATGCAGGCGATAGAGATTTATTCGATGCAATTGAACAAATTTGTATGATGGAATTACGAGCCCTTGAAGAACTCCGTTTGTTAACCAATTGAAGTTCATTTAGGAATTAACAGCATTCTATTGAGCGCTAATAGAGAACCTTCTTGAATATCTTTAGGAACAATAATTTGATTTGGATTTTCACCATCAACAATTCTTTCCAAGACATCCATTAGGTATGCTGGATGAATCATGTACATTGTTGAACATGGACAAATCTCTGGGTCTAAGCATTCAATATGTTTGTCTGGATGTTCATTGGCTAATCGTGCTACCATGTTGATTTCGGTACCTATCGCAATAGCACTTCCAGAGGGTAAGTTTGCGACATAGTTGCGGATAAATTGAGTTGAACCATTTGCATCAGCAACTTGTACAGATTCAATTGGTGATTCCGGATGAATCACTACATAGCCTTCGGGGTAACGTTGTCTAAAACTTTCAATTTGTTCTACTGTGAATCTTGTGTGAACAGAACAAAAGCCATGCCACAAAATAATCCGAGAACCTTTTACATCACCCAATGAACCGATATTTGGAATCCATGTTGGCATTTTATCTGCCGCAATACCCATCGCAGTGCCAGTATTTCTGCCTAGGTGCTGGTCTGGGAAAAACAATACTGCACCATCTTTACCAGCCCTATCAAATGCCCAATTCAAAACTCCCTTGGCATTGCTTGAGGTACAGACTACTCCACCATGGCGGCCGACGAAATCTTTCAACTCAGCACTAGAATTCATATAGGTGACTGGGACTAAAAATGACTGGCCTTGTTGTGCTGGAGATTGTGGATTATCTCTTTCGATTGGATCGGATAATCCCGATTGTTGAAGTATCTCTTTCCAAGCAACATCGACTTCAGCAAAGGTTGCCATATCAGCCATAGAACATCCTGCTCTCATATTTGGCAATATTACAATTTGTTCATCAGAGGTGAGGATATCAGCAGATTCTGCCATGAAATGTACTCCGCAGAATACGATATACTTGGCAGTTGATTCTGCAGCCTTTTGGCTCAGCATGAATGAGTCACCTAAGAAATCTGCGTGCATAACAATACTATCTCTTTGATAGTGGTGTCCAAGAATCAAAAGGTCATTACCTAATTGTTGCTTCAATTGAGCAATTCTTTCAGCTATGTCCTGTTCTTCAGGTGACAAACTTGTGTCCATGAAATCCACGGAACACGCAGGTAGCGAGATTGTCATGTGGCCTCAAGTTCATCGAATCGCTTGCCCCTTTTTAAGGCATTTATTTTACAGCGTATTGATAAGTACCAAACAATTGGCATAGATGATGGTCTTCATACCCGATAAGCGCCTTCATCTTGGAGCAGAGGCGGAAGTTTGGGCAGGTTCATGGATGGGGCGCTCGGCGGTATCTAAGCAGAGGAGAAGTCGGCAATGGCGACATCCTAATTTGGACAACAGGCTCGGTACTCGGCGAATGGTTAGTGAAGCAAAAATATTGATGAGATTGCATAATGCTGGAATTGAAGTTCCACAAGTTTGGGATTTAGATATTGCAGGTGGGCGATTGATAATTGAGAGAATGCCAGGTATTCCACTGATAGAAATTCTCAACGATGCAAAGTCATCCGAAAAAATGGTTGCCAATGCATTACAAAGTACAGGTGCAGCAATACGTATTCTTCATCGCCAAGCGATAACACATGGGGATTTGTCAAGTAATAATGTCCTCATTGATGAACAAGGTAATGCCGTACTAATTGACTTTGGACTAGCCGCAATCGACTATGAAGTTGAACGCTTTGGAATTGATTTACATGTCATTGATGAGATACTCGGGGCATCCCACCCCAATCACCTTGGAGCAATAGATTTGGTTTTGTCTGCATATTTAGAAGAAGAGGAAAGACTTGGGCCAGCACCAGAGCAAAGCGGGGGCTTAGTTCCTACTGCTAAAGAAGTGCTAAAGCGCTTTGAAAATGTTCGCAGTAGAGTTAGGTATCACGGTTGATTTCTCTAAGCGATGAATGTTTCACCGATTTTCCAGCCTAAGAAAGCAAGTGTTGGACAAATCACCATTGTTATTGCGACATAGATAATCGCAGAGGATATTTGCTGGTTTTGAAACAGATTCAAAGTTTCAATCGAGAATGCAGACATGGTGGTGAATGCGCCTAGAACTCCAGTGCCTAGAATCAAAGCAGTATCTTGTGAGATCAATCCTTGAGTTAGAGCCACTGCAGTAATACCTAGCAATAACGAGCCAATCATATTGACACTGAGTGTTGCCCATGGAAATCCATCACCGGACAAATATATGCTAACGCTGTATCTAAGAGCAGCGCCGATTGCTCCTCCAAGAGCGACCAATCCTAATTGTTGCATCATAACCCTCCTTTCAACTCCCCCGCTTTGAAATCATCTACTTATTATTTATTTAGGTGGTGTTATCAATACCCTCCAGCCTTTGCCAAGACACATGGGGAATAAAATTTGGTTCCTAACTGGTAATTTGGCGAAAGTCAAAGAGGCCAAACAGCACCTTGAGAAATTAGGTTACGAAGTTGAGCAATTGGTTATTGATGAGGAAATGTCAGAACCGCAATCGGATAATTTACAGTCGGTAGCTCAAGCAAAAATCACCCAAGCAATGCCACATCTTCCCAATGATAATGACATGTTATTAGTCGAAGATGCAGGTTTGTTTATTGAGCACCTAAACGGCTTTCCGGGGGTCTATTCAGCATATGTATTGAAAACAATTGGATGTAATGGAATCTTGAAATTATTAGCCCATTTAGAAAGCGAAGACCCTGTGATGAATGGTCAGATGAGGGAAGCGGAATTCCAAGCGGTTGCTGCATTATGGGATGGTGAAGAAATAATATTCGGCAATGGAAAATGTCCAGGATGGATTTCACAGGAAATTAATGGTGAAGGCGGGTTCGGATTTGACCCAATTTTCATTCCTTTTGATTTAGATGTAATAGGCAATCCTCTTACAGCGGGTAATTATGGTGAAACCAGCACACATGGCGCTACTTTTGCCGAGGTTGAGTTAGAGCAAAAGCAATTGTTTTCTCATCGCATGAGAGCGCTGAATGATTTAATATCACAACTTTAATTGAAAGTTACCATAGGTGATATTGCCCAGCGTATACATCAGCATCATAAGTCAAAGCATTGTGCATTGTTTGATACGGATGGGTTTTGAACGTACTGTTGTTGGTTTAATATTCGCCTCAGTGTTGGTTTTTTACCTCACTTCAGTTGGCGAGTTGACCGATGAAGCGAAATGGGGTTCATTTGCTTTAATGGCAGTACTCGGTTTTGCTTGGGTTCAACTCGGGCAACGAGAAAAAGCAGCAAAACTGCTCCCACTGTCTTCAAGTAGAGCAGTTCGACCTGCCAAAGCCAAAGTTGCTGAAGAGCAAGAAGAAATTGAAGAAGAGCAAAGCAATATTCCAGCACCAGTCAAAGTCGGAAACGCTGATGGAACAACTTTGAAAGAACGCAAGATGGCCAAGGTTCAAGCTGCAAATGCAGAAAAAGAAAGTGCAATGGCAGAAGCGCAAGCCGAAGCAGATGCAGATGATGTTGAGGTCACTATTGAGATGGACGAGGTCCATGTCGCTGATGAATTCGTTATCGAAATTAGTCCGGAATCGGTTGAGGATGCAGACATTGATGTCGCAGTAACTCAAAAGAGAATCCAACATGCAGAAATACGTCAGCGTATAGAAAAGCGCCGCCGAGGACATCTTGCAGAGATACGAGCATCGACTGTAAAATTGCAACAACAGCAAGATACTGGTGAAGATTTAGTTGCTCTATTGCAAACAACAGGACACGGTCATTCCATACTGGATGAGCCACTAAACCCTGAGCCAGGTCATGTATACGGTGCAACATTTATTCGTATAGATGAGTCAAGAATACTCAAATTACGCACTGCACTTGATACAGGTTTTGAAGCAGTTGAAAAACCAGAAGAAGTAATTCCTCAACTAATTGGTCTTGATGGTAATCCACTACCAGCACTATTAGGTCCAGATGGAAAACCACTTCCAATGCCTTTACCTCTTCCAAATGCCAGTGAGGCTTTAGCAGATCTGAAAAGCGAAATCGATGAGTGAATATTTGACTCATTCCGGCTACAGATTGATAAGTCAATTTGATTTGATTGTATTTGATGAGCGAAGCGCCACTCAATAAAGACAAGCAATTGGCATTGCTTGCTTTGGTTTTGGTCGGAATTGCACCTACTATTTCTATCATCACAGGCTTTGGCCTAAAAGCGGGAGTAATTGCAATTATCGTTTTTATCTTAATGAAGGTCTGGATATTTGGACTACCAGCATATTGGCACTTGAAAATTGATGGTCGGCCAATCAGTTGGTCAAAACCAGAAAATGGAGGATTTATGGTCGCTACTGGCCTTGGATTAGGAATGGTCGTAGCAATTGTTGCAGCCTACTTATTGCTTGGTGAATTGATGATGGATGGCGAAATGTTACGAACCTTACTAGAACCAGTTGGATTAACAGTTGCATGGAAATTTGGATTGGCAATTCTATTTTGGGTATTTGTTAATTCTGTATTAGAGGAATATGTATTCCGCTGGTTCATCACCAGTAAGGCTGAAATGTTACTTGATGGCAAATGGAAACCAATATTTCTTTCAGCAGCAATCTTTACCCTACATCACACTATTGCATTATCTTTTTTCATTAGTCCTTTAGGCACCCTAATAGGTTCATGCGGTGTCTTTGTGGGCGGTTCTATTTTCTCTTGGGTTTATGTCACATACCGTTCAGTCTGGGTGGCTTGGATTACTCATGCTCTTGCAGATGTAGCAGTTTTTGCAATAGCATGGCATCTCATTATAGGCTAGATTCCAATTCAAATTTAGGTATTGAAACAGTCAATTTCAGACTATTTATTGAATAAATATGGGAAATCCCATTCCGCCGTATATATAGGGTGGCGACCAATTCTATCTTACCCGAAGGGTACCGTGAGTCTCATGCAGTAAAATAACCTCAATTGCCAATTGTAAATCAGCGTTAGCGAAGAGCTAATTGCTAAACAACTGAGGATAGAAATACATGAAAAATATGAGACGCAATAATAAAATCTCCAAAGCAAGGAGACACAATCAAAGGAACAACCAAGAACGGAAAAATAGGAATAGTGGTGGGCTTGCTGACCCCAGAGCAGAATCCGTACGAAAAACTTGGGAAGAGAAGAATCGTATGAAGAAGGCAAGCAAAACCTCTCGAGGCCCATGTTGCAAAGATGATGCTGCTCGTCTGGCTAAGAACGAGCAATTGTTATCTAACCTGAGATCTATGAAAATGGATCAAGTGTGGAACGATAATCGTGGTACCTTTGAACCTAAAGTCCCTCGAGGCTTCATTAGAGCTAACAGGTCACACTTACCACACTTCCGTCAATACGTTAAGGCAATGAATTTGCCTTACAAGTTCTGAGTAGAGAATAGTGCATTACGCCTTCGGGCGATTTGGATAACTGCAATGGCAGTTATCCCCCTTTGTGCCTTGCGGCTAAACAAACGAGGAAAAGGGGGGCCTCAGTTTTCAAAGGGGGCAGTTCTCCATCTATTGTCCACTAATTTCCACAACAGTGCACTTGCTATTAGCAGTAGCATGGAGACTATAAGCATCCCCATGAACCCTTGCTGAACAACTGACTGGTCGTAAATTTGGGCAGTTGCTGCCAGTCCATCTTGACTTGTTCTTTCCCACCAATTACCATATAGTGAAACATCACCTTGAGTAAAGGATAGTAGGAATAATGCCAGAAGTGGAATAACTGAACCAATCCAGAACCAAACCATTACCGAGGCATCAAAAATTGCTCGGTTTGGCCTTAGCCCCATCAAGAAAGCGGTTAGAGCAACAATGTAAATCGAGTTAGCAAACATTACCACGATACTGGTAGGTAAGTTGGCCCATTCATCTAATCGCCAGGCCATTGTTACTATAAAAATCAGAGAAATCCAAGATGTTGCGAGAAAATATACTACAACTTTTGCTCGGATTAATTGAGGTACTCTAAGTGGTAGACCATTCATGAAATCCGGAGAATCTAATATGGTTAGCCATGAATAAAAATTGAAACCAAAGAATCCCAAAAACGGTGCATAGGATAGTAAATTAATCGGAATTGGAGCCTCTGCGAAGTCGACTAGCCACGCCATTCCCAATAATACTGCAAGCGGAATCGCATAAGATACAGTCATCTTTTTTATTGCACCAGAACGGAATAGATCAACAAATTCTTTGGCAACGATCAATCTGAGATCTCCTTTTCCTAAGAATCCAAGACGGTTGTAAATCGGGCCCAATAAATCTCCTTTTTCAACGACGGCCACATCAAAATCATCTGTGATCAATGCACTTGCGATTAGTCCAATTATTACCGAAGAACCTAATCCAATTATTACAAAAGTGAAACTTTGGGTCGTTTGAGCAGCTAATCCCCATAAGAAATAATTCGCATCAACTTTGCCTAATCCTACTGCGATTCCAATTGCGACGATTAGCACAGGACCAATTATCGTATATGGTCGCCCTCTCATCCACAGAGAACTGGCCAAGAATGAAACTGCAAGACCCTGTGCAAGCGTTGTTATCATCGCAATCCAAGTCCATGGCAGACTTGACCAAAGAAGCGGGGTGTTAATCGATGTATAATTGCCGAGGAGGATTCCAAGCGCCATTCCAAAAATAACAGGTGTTAAAATGAGCATTACATAGAATAGCAAATCTTTCACGAAATATGCAAAGTGTGCTACTGAGTTCGGTAGAGGTTGCAATGCAGGTGCAGCGAGTAAGAAATTCTTTGTTCCAGAACGATGCACAATTGCATCTTTTCCCATGAATGCAAAAGTTCCCATTCCCAAACTGAACATCAACAATGGCAGGTGAAGTGCGAACCTTAACTCGCCCCAAGTGAATGTTTTTTGTTCAATATTGGAAACTTGTGCTGCAGAATCGCCGACTAAGAATTGTAATCCTATGGTCGTGACCATAGTAATTAGTGCTAACATCAATGGAAAAAGCATCATATGTCGCCTATTTGCGAATTCTAAACTCTTCCTTTTTTCTTCTTTGAACATCACTAAAAATGTAGTTTTGAAGGCAGCAAATCCTGTAAGTGGCTCAAGTAACTTCATTCCAAAATTTGTTGTTCCAAGTTTTATTGATTCAGAATAATCACCTTCACCATCAACAAACTCTGCCCAATCTCGAGTAGTGAAGGTGGTTGGCATTTTCATTCCTCCTCAGAATGCTTGACACCTTCGTCTTTGAATCTCTCCGCATCTTCAATTGAATGGCCGACAAGACGAATGAATACATCTTCAAGAGTTTCGGATGGATCTATCTTCAGTCCTTTGACAGTACCCGCAGCGAGAACCTTGCCATGGTTGATAATAGCCATACGATTGCACATTCGTTCAGCCATTTCAAGAATGTGGGAACATAGGAAAATCGTACCTCCATCCTTAACATGCTGCAGTAACCATTCTCTGCATTTGCGTTGATAAATCGGGTCAAGGTTTGCAAATGGCTCATCGAGGAAAAGTAACTTTGGCTTGTGAATGAATGCAGTTGCAAGCATTATTTTTTGTCGCTGCCCCTTGGACAAGTCTTTGCACATTGTATCTCTTTTTTCTTCCATTCCAAACCAATTAAGCCAATATTCAACCTTTTCTGCAATATCGTCAACTCCGCGTAATCTTGCAACGAATTCCAAGAATTCAGCAGGGGTTAAGAAAGAAGGTGGCGATTCAGATTCAGGTACAATACCAATATTTGCTTTCAGTTTTTGTGGGTCTTCTCTGGCATTAACGCCAAGAACTTCAATATTTCCTTTACTTGCTCTTAATTGGCCTGTTAGTAGTTTAATAAATGTTGATTTGCCCGCACCATTTGGTCCAAAAACTCCAAAGAATTCTCCAGCATGAACTTCAACATTTAGCGGGTGAAGTGCAATGAAGTCACCATATCTTTTTGCCATGTCAACGGCTTTGACCAGTGGTAATGTTTCTTCACCCATAACGCGTCCTAAACGCCTTTAGTTTTCTATCCTTGTGTGAGAATGAATGAATTTGATTACAGGTTTTGGACAATCTTTCCCAAAATGAGTGAAATACAATAATTCAATCGGTGAAATGATGAACTGAAGCAGGTTGGCATTACTATGGGCGCACCTCAAACCGATGTACTTAGCATTGAGGAAATTGCAGTTGATGATTCTGAAGATTTGGGGTCTATCGCCCTTGTTACTATCAATCGGGCAGACAAATTAAATGCTCTAAATGCAGAGGTGATGTCCAGTCTCAAAGACATGGCTGAATGGGTTGAACAAACTGATAATATTAGAGTCGTTGTCATTACTGGGGCACAACCAAATGAACCAGAACAAGGTAAAAGAGCGAAACCAAATGCCTTTGTTGCGGGTGCAGATATTACCGAATTTGTTGGCAAAAAAAGTGATGATATTAGGGAAATGTTTACCGATAATGCAGTAGAAGCATTGTGGAATATTAGTAAACCCACTATAGCAATGGTCGATGGATTTGCCCTAGGTGGTGGATGTGAAGTTGCCTGCTCATGTGATATTCGTATTGCTAGTGACCGTTCACGATTTGGAACGCCAGAAATAAATCTTGGTCTAATCCCTGGATATGGTGCGACTCAACGTTTGGTGAATTTGCTTGGCTATGGCAAAACTATGGAGATGATAATGACAGGTGAGATGATAGATTCCGCTGATGCTCTAAAATGGGGTTTGGTAAACCATGTCGTTGAGCCAGAACAATTGTACCAATTTACAATGAATATCGCCAAGATAATCGGCGGTAAATCGACTCATACTCTGAAGGTTGCAAAGAAAACGATTAGAGCAGCACTTAGCACTGGATTAGAGCAAGGAGTCGCTATTGAGGCAGAAGCGTTTGCAAGTCTGTTTGACAGTGAGGACAAAGAGATTGGAGTCTCGGCCTTTATTGGCCGACATCGAGCAAAGTGGCAGCACAAGTGATTGGCTAATATCGGACATCTTGTTGATTTGAAAGGGCTATCTTGATGTGTGGCGGGTGTCACCTTGTCAACATGGGTCGGGTTATTGCAGTCTGCGGTCTACCTGCCAGTGGTAAAGGTGAATTCGCGACACTACTTGCGGAAACAGGTATCCCCGTATTGTCTATGGGTGACATGATTCGCGCAGAAGTAAAGAAACGCAACATCAAAGAATACCCAGAAGTGTTTGGAGAAGTTGCTCAACAATTAAGGCAACAATTCGGTGATGATGTTCTCGCAGTACGACTCTGTAGCGCAGTTGATGAACTATTGGAACAGCATAATATTGTGTTGATTGAAGGGATGCGAGGTGTAGCTGAATATGATGTATTTGTTGCACATTGGCAAGATAGATTTTCCACAGTTGCAATAACAGCAGATTGCGAAGTTCGTTTCCTTAGAATCCAATCGCGTGGCAGAGTAGAAGATGGAGATAGAAATTCATTGAAAATTAGAGATGAACGCGAAATTGGCTGGGGATTAAACAAACTAATTGAGCAGGCCGAATATAGAATTAGTAATGAAGGAAATCTATCCGAATTTCTCAGCAAATGTCAAAATTGGCTTGAGCAAATACAGCAATAGTTTTCAGTTGTAATATTCAACAATACCAGTTAATGTTGTAACCATTCGGCAATACAATAATCTTTGCAGGCAACCCGATTTCGGGGTGATTATCACCGAAGTGTTATAGTCGGGGATGAGGCGTGAGCAAATTGCTTCTGTAGGGGCTGAGTTCATGGCGAGGAAGAAAGGAAAAGGAGGGGGCAAGCGCAAGCGCTCACAACAACGTGCTCAATATGATGAGTTGGACAAATATCCTGTGCTACCACCTCATGCATTTGCTCGTATTGTTCGCGACAAACAAACACTCAATGTTCTGTATCAAATCATTGAGCCGCCGATGACTAAGAAAGAGCAAGAACAGCGTGAAGAGATCATGGATATTTTCATTCGTTCATTAACTGCAAACATCGAAGAAATAGATGCAGATCCTGAGGCTTACTTGAGAACAGCACTTGACAAAGTCATAAAGGCATACGGAATGAAAGTCAACAAAAAATCGAAATCAAAAATATTCTATTATTTGCGTAGGGATTTGATTGGATACGGAAGAATGGACATGATGATGCACGATGTCAATGTTGAAGATATTTCATGTGATGGAACTAATGTACCTATTTTCGCATACCACCGAAAGTTCGAATCTGTTGAGACCACTTGTGTTTGGGAAACCGATGATATATTGGAATCCTTTGTTATTAAATTGGCACAACGTTGTGGTAAACACATTTCAGTTGCTGAACCACTATTGGATGCTACGTTGATGGATGGTTCACGTATTGTAATGAAATTAGGAAGAGAAATTTCAACACGTGGTTCAGCATTCTGTATTAGAAGATTCAAGGATGACCCATTTTCTCCATCCGATATTGTTGCGTTTAGAACAATGTCTTCTTTGATGGTTGCATATCTCTGGGTATGCTTCCAAAATGAAGTTTCAATGCTATTCGTAGGCGGTACTGCATCTGGTAAGACTACAACTTTGAATGCGATGTGCGTTTTCATACCATGGCAGATGAAAATTGTATCAATTGAGTCAACTCGTGAAGTTAACATTCCTCAACCTAATTGGGTACCTGGTCTAACAAGACAAGGTTTTGGTGGTGAGTCTAAAGATGGTGAAATTGGTGAATTCCAGTTGCTAAAGGCTGCACTTCGTGAACGGCCAGAATACATTATTGTGGGTGAAATTCGTGGTGCTGAGGCTTATGTTCTATTCCAAGCTATGGCTACAGGGCACTGTGCATACTCTACTGTTCACGCAGATTCAGTTCCGTCACTGGTGCACCGATTAGAGAACAAGCCAATTGATATTCCGCGTGTATTATTGCCTGCTCTCGAAGCCTGTGTAATTCAAATTCAGACCCGTATTAACGGCCGCCGTGTGCGAAGGGCGAAACAAATCGTTGAAATTGTCGGTATTGACCCGAACTCGATGGAGATTATCACCAACGAGGTTTTCAGATGGGATGTCAATGAAGATGATTTCCTCTTTTCTGGGAAGTCATATGTCTTAGAAAAAATCATGGTAAAAATCAATTTCAGTCAAGAGGAGATGAGAAGGGAACTCCGAACGAGAAAGCGGATTTTGGAATGGATGGTATTGAATGATATTCGTAAAGCCGACCAAGTATCACAAATAATAACTGAATATTATGTGCGTCCAAAGGAAATACTTGCTCGGGTTGATGGTCTTCGTTGAATTCTTGAGGTGAGCAGTAAATGGATTTGACAGCATGGCAAAGAATCTGTTACCGGATTCTAGGTCGCGTGCTCAAATCAAGAGCAAGAAATGACAAGAAATTGTGTAGTGATCTACTCAAAGCCCAAATACCAATGATGCCTGAAGTGTTTATGGCAACGACAATTGTTACTTCATTTATGGTAATGATGATATCATGGGTATTTGTTGCAATATTTTTCATCCCAGATATCGGGGTAATCGCATATTGGGAGGGAATCCAAGACCCAGCAACTGAACTGATGTGTTATGAGTGGGAATATTGGTTTCCTGAATTGATTGATGAATCAAAACCAGGTAATAATTGTCCGGAGTTTGCTTATCAAGTATTTCCTTCCGATTGGAAAGCAGGCATCATATTTATTGGGGGTCTATTGGTTCCATATTTTGGATACAAGCACAATAAAGGCGCTCCTGAAAGAGAAGCAAAAAGAAGGGGGGCTATGATTGAAAAATATCTTCCATATGCCGCTTCATATACTGCTGCGATGTCTGCAGCAAATGCATCACCGACAAAGATTTTCCGTTCTTTGGCGATGAATAAAGAAATTTATGCTGATGTATCAGATGATGCCGCAATGGTATACAGGGACCTAACATTGCTTGGTTTTGACTTGATTACCGCGATGAAGATGGGCGTTGAGAGGGCTTCCTCAGTTTGGATTACAGAATTTTTCCAAGGTATGGTAGGGACTCTAACCGCTGGAGGCCAATTGAAGTTATTCTTCTTAAATAGAGCAGAGCACTATATGCGTGAAAATAGGACTCGATTGATGGTATTCCTTGAATCTATTGCATTGCTTGCAGAATCATATATTGTTGTCGCAGTTGCTATGCCACTGTTCTTGATCGTGATGCTTGTCATTATGTTCTGGGTTTCGGGTTCGGGTGCGCAAATGTCTGAATCAATGCTGTACGGAATTGTACTAGGTTTCATTCCAATGATTCACGTCGCATATGCGATAATGGTCTGGACCAGCAGTAAAGAGCAAGAAATGTGAGGGGGTGAAATAATGGCGAGAAAGAAAAAGAACAAGATTGTAGTTGAATTAGATTTCCCTAAGAACGATACTACTTTGGTGAAATTATATGCGATTATTGTAGTTTCAATTATCATCGGACTAGGCTGTTGTGTAATGTGGGTTACTAACTCAGGCTTTGTTCCAACTCCTAACGGAGAGCCGATGTTTACAAATTTGTATTGCGGGGCAACAGCAAAGGACCCTCTTACAGGTGCTCCAATGGGTCAGCATTTCCAAACCAACCAAAAGCCGAGTTATTCTGCTAACAATTCATGTGTAATTCTGCAAGACCATCCGGACCGTGTCACTTGGGTTTCAGATAAGTGGAACGGTATTACTAGAAGAGGTAAAAATTTCGATGTGCCCGGTGTTGAAAAAGAAGCCACAGGAGGAGTTGTGTTAGAACAACCTCTTTGGTTAAACTGTTCTGTCTCTGCAGATAGTCCTACAGAATACACTGTTGCTATTAGAAATAAAAATGCAGATATCATTAAATATTTCAATGGCACCACTGGAAAGGAAAATGAAAAATGTGAAATCAACCTTGAGACTATAAATCCAGATACTCGATATGAGTTGGTCATATTCGCAAATGAGGAAGGAAAATATATTTCATCTTTCAAATTTGATATGACCGTTCATTATTATGATGGGATACCTACCAATATGAATAATAAATCATTATGGATTGGACCTGCAATTCCAGGCACTACTCTTCATCCGTTTATTTTCCTCAACTTCTTTGGATTTACTTTCTTCTTCTTTATTTTCCCAGCATCTTATTATTGGGAGAAGGTTCAGGAAGAGGTAAATCGCGTAGAAGAAAAATTCCCAGATTTCCTTAGAGATTTAGCAGAATATTGGAGGGGTGGCTTGTCGATGACAGTTGCGGTCCAAACATTGGCGAGGTCAGAATATGGGGCACTGAATGACGAAGTCAAGAAAATGTCAGACCAATTATCATGGGGTGTCAAGTTTAGTGATGTTATTACTCAATTCGCAAATAGAGTAGGCACACCATTGGTACAGCGTGCTATTGCACTGATAGCCGAAGCGGATAGAGCAGGTGGAAAAATTTCCGATATTCTATTAACTGCTGCAAATGACTCAAGAGAATTGAAATTCCTTGAAGGTGAAAGAAAGCGTGCTATCGGTTCGTATATTGCGGTTATTTGGACTTCATATTTCGTTTTCTTAGGTGTTATCGTAGTTCTTGCTAAGGTCTTTATTCCTGCGATTGCAGGTTCCAATAATGGTGATGAAACCAGTGAAGGTTCTACAATTGGAAACATGACCATCCGTAATATTGAGCCATTATTTTTCGTCACAATTTTCTATTATGGTGTGACCATGCAGGCTCTAGGTAATGGAACGATGGCTGGTTTGATGGCGACAGGTAGATTCTCTACAGGTTTCAAGCATTCCGGATACATGATCGTTGTCGCTCTATTAGTCTTCAATTTCATTGCATTTTCACCAGACCTTATTGGTATAACTTCAACCCCAGGACTAAATCCTTCATCAGGTTCATTCGTTCCTTCTTTCATATACTTCGGGTGATCTATATGAGGGACGATGAAGTTGCTCAGATTCATATTCTTGAGATGCTAACTCTGTTTTGGTTATTTTTTATGAGTGCAGCTTTTTTGATTCAAATCCAAGTACCAGATTCACCATCCATTGCCAAAGATTCAAGTTTGGAATTTGCAGGTAACGATGCAATACAATTTGGATTGGGATTGGATGCGATTAACAATGGTGAAAGCAGGTTGCATGAACTATTGAATTCTAATGATTTAGATGGTGCTTGTGAATTATTGCAAAGTGCAATTGCCAATGGTAAAGAAACTAATTGTTGGTTGGCCAGAGATAGTGGAGTATCATCGCCTCATGGACAGGTAGGTACTCCCGCTGGAGGCACTGTTACTGTTCACAAATTGATTGCAGTTGAATCAGTAGCATGGACGGTTACACTTGATGTATGGGCACGCGGGGGTGGTGCATGATGCAGTATAGCAAACATGTTGCCAAAGACGAGCAACGTGATGCGGCTCAAATGCTATTAGCAACAGGTATTGTGCTGTTGATGGCTCTGTTATCAATGGCAATTTTCAGTGTTAAAGTCGCAGGAATGAATATTCCCCATGACACTTCAAGTGATGCCGTTATTGTCACCACTCATGATGTAATAGATGTGATGCCAAGTTTGACTCAACATAGAACTGAAGAATGGATTAGTGGGGGATTGGATCGAGTTGAAGCCTGTCAATATGCAGTTCAAAGTGTGGATGATGATCTATTACATCATGGAGAAATCAGAGGCGTTGAAGTCAAATTAATTGGATTGACAGTTACTGAAATAGATGGGCAGAGTCTACGCATAACGGGTGAATTAGGGGTTTCTGACGGTGATTCAATGTTGACAACGCCAGTCAATTTTTCAATTGCAGTCTAATCAAATTTGGCTTCTCTCTTTTCTAGAAATGCACTGACTCCTTCTTTGAATGCAGCAGTTTGTCCCGATGCCTCAATCAATGTCCTTTCGTGTTTGAGATGAGTTTCAAAATCATTTATCGATTGTACATATAATAAATGTTTGATAGATTCTTTGCTGTGTTTGCCCCACCGACTCCAACGCTTTGCTAGTTTCCGAGCGGCAGTAATCAACTCTCCATCTTCGACGATAGCATCTATTGCTCCAAATTCGGTTGCCTGTTGTGCACTCCAAATTTCATTTTCTAAAAAGAAACGTCTTGCCACTTGCTCTGTGACCAATCGCGGAAGCAACCAAGTTGTACCACCATCTGGTGATAAACCGATTCCAGCATATGATGCAGCCATCTTTGCTTGAGATATTGCGATTCTAGCATCACAGGCAAGTGCCAAACCAAGACCGCCACCTGCGCTTGTTCCGTTTAGAGCCGCTACACAGATGGTTGAAGATTGGCGCATTTTTACTATCAACGGATGTAATATCCCAGTTAATTCACGTATCAATTCCGTAGCATTGCCTTCATCTATTGATTTCTGAAAATCATCAATATTTGCCCCCGCAGAGAAGAATTTCCCCTCACCGGTTAGTACAATTGCTTTTACTTGATCGTCTACTAATGCTGCATTGATAGTATTGGCAATTTGTGGGAGGAATTGCCGAGAAAACGATTGTGTCGATGTTTTTCCAGACATTTTGATAAGGCGTATTCCATCACCTAAATCGCTACTTTCAATCGCCAATCCATCACCTCAAAGTTTGATGTTGACATTCTTTACCTTGGTATAAAATCTCATTGCATCTTTACTTTGCTCAATACCAATACCAGATTGCTTCCAACCGGTGAATGCTGTTTGAGGGAAAGTGATTGGATATTCATTGATAGAGACCATGCCACATTCTAAGTCTCTTGCAAAGCAGTGCGCTCTGCTAAGGTTCTGTGTCCATATTCCATTGAGCAATCCGAATGAGGTGTCGTTAGCCATTTCAAGTGCAGCAGAATCTTCACTGAACTTTGTTACTGAAAGTACTGGCCCGAATAATTCCTCTTGGAATAATAAATTATCAGTTGCTACTCCAGTGACCACTGTTGCTTCCATGAAAGCACCTTTTCCTTCAATAGCATTCCCGCCAATTATCAATTCTCCACCTTGTGCAAGTCCTCGTGCGAGTTTGTCCAAAACTTCAGCACGGTGATTTTTATGAACTAGACTTCCGATTCGGACACCTTCAGCCATTCCTTCCCCAACAGTCCACTTAGAAACCTCAGCACAAATTGCTTCAACCAATTCATCATGAACATCTTCGTGAACGATTAGACGAGAACCAGCCCAACACATTTGCCCAGCATTCATAAAAATTCCAAAACATATCGCCTTTGCAGCATATCTAATATTTGCGTCAGCGAATACGATATTTGCACCCTTTCCACCGAGTTCTAGGGTGACGGGTGTTAGGTTATTACTGGCCTTTGCCATTACCGCTTGACCGGTAGGCACGCCTCCGGTGAGAACAACGCCATCAATTCCGCTATGTCCTACAAGTGCATCACCAATTAATCCTCCAGCGCCTGTAATAACCTGAAGAACATCGGTTGGAAGTCCAACTTCTGCTTCCTGCATTGCCTTTGTCCATGCGATTAGAGATAGAGGTGTCCAAGATGCTGGCTTTGCTATTATTGTACATCCCGAAGCCAGTGCAGGTGCGATTGAGCGAATGGCAAGTTGTAATGGGAAATTCCATGGAATAATGTGTGCTGTAACACCTAATGGTTGTCTTAATGTGTAATTCAATCTATTTCCTGGAACAGGAATAGTTGACCCCTCGTTTTTGTCGGCAAGACCAGCAAAATATTCCAGAGTCCAAGCACCAAATCTAATTTCAGATAATGCCTCACGGAATGTTTTTCCATTATTTGTTGACTCAAGAGCTGCTAACGACTTGGCATTTGCATAAGTTGCTGCAGCCATTTTGTTGAGTATTCTGCCGCGTTGGGCAGGGTCAATATTCTTCCATTCTGGATTGTTAAATGCATTGCGAGAAGCGGCTACACATCGTTCAACATCTGCAACAGTCGCCTTCGGAGTTGTGGCGATAACTTGGCCATTGGCAGGATTCAAAATTTCAGCAGTTTCTCCATTTTCAGAATCAACCCATTGTCCGGCGATTAGCATTTGTTCTGCGCTCATGTGCTAAGCGAGATGGTGGCCATTGAAAGGCACATCGGTTGCAGCCTCTTCGCTACAAAATAGAAAATATGGCAATTAGTTTGGCGAGAGTTCTTGAAGCGAGCACCACTACGTCCGGTTATGACTCGTACCGTTGGCTTGGCTCAAGCAAGCGTTCGGACCATTTCAGGTAATGCTCCGCGTTTATTGGTCATCGCAGGTGCAACCGGTGTTGGTAAGTCAACCGCATCAGTTCGTTTGGCACATGAATCAAAATTTTCTCGTTTGTTAAGCACCGATGCAATTAGAGAAATAATGAGGGCATGCGATGATGTTGAGAGCAATCCCTCTTTACATCGTTCATCCTTTTCACGGGGTGACTCTGGCGATCCGGTAATAGATTGGTTGGAAACATGTAATTCGGTTGAACCTGGGATTGCTGCAACTATTGACAGAGCCCGCCGTGAAGGAATCGACCTCCTTATTGAAGGAGTACACATTGTTCCTAGCGAGAGATTATTGCGACTATGGAGGGATTCCGGTGGAATTGCTGTTGGAGTTGTGATGTGCGTTGATACTGAAGTGGAACATCAGCAGATGTTGAAAAGTAGGGATGCGCATTCATATAGGCGTGCAGATAGATATATTGCATCATTCACTCGTATCAGGAAAATACAAGATGGATTAATTGAAAAAGCAAAAATTGCTAGTTGGCCAATAGTTGACCCGACAAGGGTCAAAGATGATGTCAAAAAAATCCAGCATTTGCTAGACCTTGCATGGAATGAGTCAAGAAATTGATTTCTTCCTCAAGGAAGTTCAGTTTCTTCGGCTGAACCCGAAGTCCAATCATAGATCCCTTTACCTGATTTCTTACCTAGGCGCCCTTCTGCTACCAACTTCTCAAGAAGTGGGTGTGGTGTGTAAGAGTCATCATTGAATGATTGTTTTAGATTTAGAAGAATGTCCCTGCGAACATCAAGACCTACTAAATCGGTAAGGGCAAGAGGCCCCATTGGATGCTTATAACCAAGAACCATCGCCGTATCGATGTCTTTGGCACTGGCAACACCATCAGCAAGCATTCTAATCGCCTCATTGCCAAGTACCACGCCCAGTCTGGATGTAGCAAATCCAGGAATGTCCTCAACCAAGATTGTGGTCTTACCCATAGCCGCTCCCGCCGCTTTTGCGAATGCAATAGTTTGCTCTGAACACGAATCATGCTTGACCAATTCAAGTAGTTTCATTATCGCCGTATCGATGTCTTTGGCACTGGCAACACCATCAGCAAGCATTCTAATCGCTTCATTGCCAAGTACCACACCAAGTCGTGATGTAGCAAATCCAGGGATGTCCTCAACCAAGATTGTGGTCTTACCCATAGCCGCTCCCGCCGCTTTTGCGAATGCAATAGTTTGCTCTGAACATGAATCATGCTTGACCAATTCAAGCAGTTTCATTATTGGAACTGGATTGAAAAAGTGCATCCCGATTACATTTTCTGGTCTGCCTGATGCATGAGCAATCGCTTTGATAGAAAGAGAGGAAGTATTTGTTCCCAGTATGCAGTCTTTCTTAGTCATCTTACCAAGGTCTGCAAAGATTTGATGCTTAAGAGAAGGGATTTCAGGAACTGCTTCAATAACCAAATCAACATTTGAAACAGCTTCAGACATATCGGATATTGGATGAAGGTTTGCTGCCCATTGTTGCTTTTGTTCAACACTGGTTTTACCCCGAGCAATCCCTTTATCCCAAAATGCATCAATGGCTTTCATCCCACGCTCTAACCCTTCTGGAAACGCATCGAACAGATTTGTTTTCCAGCCTGCTTGTGCGCAAACTTGAGCGATGCCCGCACCCATAGTTCCAGCGCCGATAACGGCCACACTACGAATCTCCATAGCAAAGGCGTGCAACTACTTCTTCATCAAATGAAGGGTGAATATATGGTGCTATTATGACAAGTATTGCCTTTTGTTCAATCTCTACCTATTTCAATATGTGAATATGGAAACTCAAAATGCAACACTACCGGCATATAGTTTCTTACCCAACCAAATAAATTTTCGGTTTATATTGTGCTAACATTACTCCAATAAATATCAATATAAATGACGCAACCAGAGACCATCCTAATTTTTCATCAAGGAGAACCCATCCCCCGAGAATACCGAATGGAGCGACTAGGTAGACATATAATGCAGTTTTTCCAGCGCCGAGAGTTACAATTCCATCTGCAAACCAAACATAGGAAATTACGGTTGACATTATTGCCAAGAATAGAATTGCCAACCAGCCATCAACACTTGGTTGTGGAATACCGTGGATGAATGATTCATAAGCAGCCCAAGGTGTCAGGATTAGCAATCCAATGAGTGAGGCCCAGACCGTAAGATGTAGGGGTGAGAGAGGGGTTTCTGAATCGGTTGCAGCAGAAGTCATTGCTTTCTTTTGCAATATTGAAGATAAGGCCCAGGCCAATGCAGCACCAGCGATCATCAGATCACCTTTCATTCGTTCATCAAATGGAATATCTGTATTTGGTGAGTGAAGAAAGATAATGATAACTCCACTTAATCCGCAAATCAATCCTGTTGCCAATCGCCAACTCATCTTTTCATTCAAGAACAGAATAGCCAGTAATGCAGTGAATATTGGGTTGAAGGTAATCATCAATGAAGCATCACCAGCAGCGGTGAATTTCATTCCATACATGAATAGTGCTTGATAAACAAATGTCGAAAAGAAACCGATGTACACAATTATTTTCCATTCCAGCCTCGTAGGGGTTCTCCAATTATCAGTCATTTTTAGATATATCAAGAAACAAGACATAGCGATGACATACCTAATCCAAGCAGCACTAATCGGAGGGATATCTTGGGCCAATATTCGTCCAGCAGGCCAACTAAAGCCCCAAATAACTGCAACAAAGAGCAGTTTTAGATGAACCATTGAATGTTTCAATTAAATCGCTCCAAACCAAGTTGCAATAATCTACTACGAGGGAGGCCAATTTCAGGTAACCCCCAATACGGTGAATGGATTTTCAAACCCTCTAAGCGCGTCACATAGAGGCCATAACTTGCCATATCAGTGGGTTCAAAGGGGGTGTTCAAACCCATCCTTGTCAAAGTCTTACATGCATCTTCTGAATAGATTGGAAACACGCGTGAATAGAAATGCATCCATTGTGAAATCCTTACTACATCCAGCCCCTCTATGGTTAGTAAATGCTCAAGAATTGAGACTTCAGGATAATTTACAGCCCGAATGCACATTTCAATTTCAGTGGCAATTTCTTCCTGCCAATCCATTATTTCACGCTCAGACCATCTGTCAGAGATTTCAATATTTTGTAATATCGAATCTTCAAGAATAGTGAAAAGTGCATTTGAATAATTTGAATCGTCAACAGACCCTGAGACCAAACGCGATAATTCTACATAAAATCGTTCACACATTCGTGAATCGATGCCGTAAAGACTTACAGGAATCATTTCACTCACGTACTATCCCGTTTAAGCAGTTGCACCGCCGATTCCGGAGGAGATTTGTTTTTCAGACATTTTCTTTTCAGCAATCCACTCAAGTTTGAATAATTGTTTGAGGTCTTCTTCGTCTTTGTCCGTAGGGAGCACCGTTAATTTGTAAGCATCCCATTCTTCAGCAGAGCCGGTAAATTCCTCTCCATTTGTCAAATGATGGTTACGCTTTGCTTTTCCAATTCCACGATTGAAGTTTTCGTGTGGAACATATAGTTGAGCAGAACCTTCAGGTAAATATCCCGAAAGTTTTTCCACTTCTGCTACTATTTCAGCATGATAATGGGCTCGAGCCTCTTCATTTAGTACGGCCTTGTCGACCTCAATACCAGCCTCAAGTTTTGCACGCTCATCCCAACGACCCTTTATTCCCCAAACATAGGCCCAGTGTGCGCTCGAAGAAGCATCAACACCGAATAGGTCATGTGCAGTAGAAACCCATTTGTTGAAATATCTTTGAAGTAAATCAAGAGGGATAATCCCTGCTTTAATGACACGACGAAGTCCGTTAGAACCGGTGCCAAGATGGAAAGATTCCTCTTTCAGCATAGGTCCCATTGAGGCAGCAACTGGCTTGAAGGATGAAGTAGATAGCATTCCAAGTTGGAATTTACCATCTCTATCAACAAACATTGTGTAGCAGAAAAAGTCCAACCAGTGAGGCATAGGACGATTGAATGCACCGAGTAATCGATCACCATCTTGTGCATTTCTTTCCAATAGTTTCTGGGCCTCTCTGCGACCTTGCTGTCCAAAGTAGGTCATCAATAAGTAGGCCATTTGCCAACCATGTCTCTGCTCTTCAGCCATGATTCGGGCAGCTGCATATCGGTCATATGCCGTAGGTGCAGATGCGAGCAGGTGCCGCTGTTGTTCAACAGATGCGAATTCAGTATCACCTTGAACAGTAATCATCGAGATAAGAGCATCACGCATACTTTGCTGAGGAACCTGTAGAGAGCGTTCCCATTTTGGCTGACCCTTGAAGTCACCGAATTCAATAATATCACCAGCACGGTCCCAATCAAATTGAATTGACAGTTCAAAATCCCCGAGCCAACTGCGGTCATAGCCAACTCGGTCTTGCCAGTCAGAAAAGTTTGCAATCCAGTCATCCCATGTTGTGGGTAGGTTGTCCATAGACACGCGATGCAAACCACACCCTTATCATATCTGCGAACATGTTCGCACTAACATGCTGATAATAATATGCACAAACTCAAGGAGAGCGCCTTCTAATTTCTTCTGAAAATGTATGTACTATTGTTGATTCAACTCTTTGTAATTGAACGGATAATGTTGATTTTGCCACTCCTAGCAAGTCGGCGAGTTCAGTAAGTGATATCCGTCTTGGAATGTCGTAATATCCTTCTCTAATCGCAATATCAAACACTTGACGCTGGCGAGGGGTTAGCAATCTTGTAGTAACACTCCTAGTTGAAACTAGACGGTGTGGAATAGATTGCTGCTTAAACGAATTAATTAGTTCTCTAACTTCACTCTGTGAACATTCAATTGTCCAATCAACCCACCCATCTCGCACTTCAAAGGGAGTATGTGGAATTACGCCAACATCTACTAGAGGTTTGAGAAATCCTCCACCACCGGCTTCAATAGTTACATCATAGTAGTTGTTTTGCATTACTTTGAAATCTTCAATACCTGGGTGCTGACCAATAGATTTTGAAATATCTTCACTGCAAGAAATTCTAGCAGTCCCCCTCCCTCTGCTTAGAGGCATATGCTTCTCAATGCGTAAGATGGCGGAGGGGTTTGCTCTAGTGACATCTCCAGACCAATGTCCCTCTGGAAGTCGAACTTCCAAACGGACTTGATGCGATGACATATTATTGTTGAAGCGTTACTCTTTCTTCAATGTCTTCATCAAAGTGGACGAATAGTATCCATTCTTCGGACAGTTCCCGCTTCCACATCAATAATTTCTGAGAATGTTTGAGTCGTTTTTTCACCAATAATTACTCCCTGTAAATATCCATCACAAACACCAGACGCCGCAAAAATAGCATCATCTGATTTGCACAAATCATTGGCTTTCCAAAGACGGGTTAAATCATCACCAACCATGGTTTCAGCACGTGCTTCTTCTTCCGCACTTCTAAAAATCAACCTTCCTTCAAATACGCCGCCAAGTCCGCGAATTGCAGTTGCTGAAATGACACCTTCTGGGGCAGCACCGATTCCCATGAGCAGATCATATGGCCCATCAGGGCGAGCAGCCCAAATTGCTCCAGAGACATCACCATCTCCCATTAGACTCAAGTCGGCACCCGCTTCTCTAATTTCTTTGAACAACTGAGTGTGACGCTCTCTATCCAATGCAACTACCTTTACTTCGCTTATCGGTTTGTCCAGTACACTCGCAGTTTGTTCAAGATTGTAGATTACACTACCCTCAAGGCTAATGTGGCCAGCAAGTGCTGGTGCTGCTGCGATTTTATCCATATAACAATCTGGAGCATGAAGTAGCGCTCCTCTTGGAGCAGCTGCAAGGACTGCAATTGAGTTTGGAGTATTATCTGCACAATTATTTGTGCATTCTAGCGGGTCAACAGCGATATCAATTTGTGCAGCGCCAGCAACACCGATCATATTGCCTAACTTTTCGCCAATGTATAACATGGGTGCTTCATCTCTCTCACCTTCACCAATCGCCACCCTTCCATCAAAAGGAACATTGTCAAATGTGCGGCGCATCGCTTCAACCGCAGCAGCATCTGCAGCCATTTTATCTCCCTTACCACGCCATTCAGCGCTAGCGATAGCCGCTTGGTCCACCGCCTCAAGAAAGTGTTTGTCGAGTTCGGAGACACTGCCCATAAACAATGGCGTGCGCGTCCAATTGATGAACAAAGCGGTTGAGTAATTCTTCAATATTGAATTGAGTTCACTTGCCCTTAAATTTCTCAACCACTTCAATATCAGTAATCCGTGTGCGAGGATATTGGCCATCCTCATCCTTTTCCAATGATTTTACCATGTCCAAAGCACATAGTAATCCGGCCGCAACACCAGTCAATGCTTCCATCTCAATCCCAGTTTTATAATGAGCGCTGACTTTAACTTCACAGACTAAACCCCATCCGTCGTCATATTGTTGCCAAGTCCAAGCAACCTTGCACCCTTCAAGCGGGATTGGATGGCAATGAGGAATGATTCGCGGGGTATCCTTGACCGCTTGAATCGCCGCAATAGTAGATGCTTCGAGAACATCCCCTTTCTTGACCTCGCCGTTTTGTATTGCTAGACCTGTTTGCATGCTGAGATGAAGTACTCCTCTTGCAGTAGCCCTTCTCTCCACTACGGGTTTTGACCCGATTTCAACAATTCCTTGAATGCTCTTTTCCATTGTTATATCTCCATCATTAGTTCTATTTGATTATTGTCTCAGCCCAATCCTGCCTTCCAAGATTCTCCTTTGCTGGTAACTTCTTTTTTCCACAGGGGTGCCTGCTTTTTGAGTTCGTCTATTAACCAGTGACAAGCATGAAACGCTTCTTTACGGTGAGGGCTGGCAACATGGATTGCCACAATTGGCTCTTCGGGGCCAACACTACCTGTGCGATGGGACATCGCTACTGCAGTCACAGAAAAATCATCGATTGCCCGCTTAGCAAGCGCTTCTAAAACCGATGTTAATTTGTTTTGCCACGCATCAAATTCCAGACGCAATACTTCAGCATCACCATCTTGACCTCTTGTGATTCCCAAAAATGACACTATTGCTCCACAACCTTGCTTTGGTAGTTTCTCTAATAGGGCATTAGTATCAAGAAAATCTGGCGCTTCTTCGATGATAATATTGTCGCCCATACCGATGCGAGGCATACGCATCATTAGCATCTCCATCTTGACCTCTTGTGATTCCCAAAAATGACACTATTGCTCCACAACCTTGCTTTGGTAGTTTCTCTAATAGGGCATTAGTATCAAGAAAATCTGGCGCTTCTTCGATGATAATATTGCCGCCCATACCGATGCGAGGCATACGCATCATTCAAACCTCACTCTTCAATAGGGTAGGCATGGGCGGTGAACCAGTTATCCACATAATGGGTGCGGGATTGTCCGGATTAGCATCGGCAACTTTGTTGGCAAGAGCTGGAAGAGAGGTCCATGTTCACGACATTCGCGAGGACTCAGGTGCAAGATTTGATGGTGACTTCCAGGCGCTTGAAAACTGGTCAATGGAGGAGGATTTTTTCGACCAACTAGAAGAATGGGGATTTGATTCAAAACGATTCAAAGCCACCGAGTTTAAGGTGATTGATTTAATCCACCCAGACGATAAAATAACCCAGCCAAGATCTGACAGAGTGTCTTACAGAATCATTGAGCGAGGAACGAGTGAGCACACTATCGATCAAGGATTCAAGCGGATGGCTTTGGAGGCTGGAGCCAAAATCCATTACAAATCGCGGGTAAAGGAAGAGGATTGTACAATCATTGCATGCGGGCCGAAGGGAACTTCAGCAGTTGCTTATGGAGAAATTTTCCACACCACCTACAAAAATCATATTTCATTTCAATTAAATGACAAATTGGCACCAGGTTCGTATTCTTACATGATCATTATCGATGGTGTCGGTTTGATTTGTACATGTTTATGGAGAAAACAGAAGAAGTCTGAACGATTCCTCAACGAAACGATAGCGTGGTATCAAAATAAATATCCTCATATCGATATGAAGCCGGTAAAAAGAGTAGGCGGGAAAGGAGATTTCACTATCAACCGTAATTACAAACAAGACGGCAGATATTATGTCGGAGAATCTGGGGGGTTACAGGATTTCATGTGGGGTTTCGGAATGAGAATGGCGATTTGGAGTGGTACTTTAGCCGCCAAAGATATCCTGGGAGAATGTGATTATGAAAGGGAAGTTCGCAAGAAACTGATGCCGTATGTCAAAACCAGTGTAGTCAATAGATGGCTGATGAACCGCGTAGGAAATAGAACATTCAAGATCATGTGCAACAGTTGGATGAGGAGTCAAAAAAGACACGGGGATGGGTTGGTTTGGGTCTCCAAACTGTTCCGACCTTCACTCTTCAAGAGTATGCTATATCCTATAGTATCTCCTTTCATGCTAAAACCTGACCCGAAAGCATTGGGCCGGGGAGTTAGAAGAATGCCATTCCGGCCAGCATTAAAGCGAGATTGGTGGGAACAGAGTTCTGAAGCGAAAGCAGTTGGTGAAAAGTGGGATAATGTTCGCCGCAGTGGTGCTAATACGTCTTTTTCTACTGATGCAGAGTCGTCAATAAACAATGAGTGATGAATGAAAATTATGGCGATTTGTTCATAATGCTATCACCTTTGGCCGGTCTATGAGCGACTTATACGGACTCAAATTAGAAGCAATGGACAATCGTCTTGTAAACTATGGTACTACCGACAATGGAATCGCAGTTATTGAATTAACTTCCAACTCTGCTGGAGCACCTATAGAAGGCGAGAATGACCGTTCTCCTAATACTTACACCCACGAGATGATGAGGGATATTGACCAAGCAATTGTTAAGGCGCGTTTTGATGACGATGTCACAGTAATTATCATGACTGGAAATGGTTCATCTTTCTTCTCTGCTGGTGCATCAATTCAAATGCTAAACAGTGTAACACCTGGATTCAAGTACAATTTCTGTTTACATGCTAATGAAACACTATCTCGTCTAGAGCAAACTCCTAAGTTGGTCATTTGTGCAATTAATGGGCATGCAGTCGGTGGTGGATTAGAAAT
>Ga0208879_1000361_pt1 | contig 46926 bp, 45 predicted proteins | sample Knorr_S15_td_Bot_FD_185605 | JGI IMG/M metagenome (GOLD analysis project Ga0208879, IMG submission 185605) | Marine microbial communities from Southern Atlantic Ocean transect - Knorr_S15_td_Bottom_ad_5009_LV_A (SPAdes) (version 2) | ecosystem: Environmental > Aquatic > Marine > Oceanic | place... | reverse complement strand
TAGTAACTCTTAAAATACCTATCAGTCCGTCCACAATAGTATGTATAGGGGTGAGATGGAACCTATTTGGACAAGTGGGTGGTGCCCCGGGGGTGGGGTCTGGGGAAATCGAATTTTTAAGTGAGGGCTACGCCAGTTTATTGACAGCCACAAGCTGCTAATTTCTCTCTTTCGGGGGTTCTTGAGCTTACCCGTGTGGTAAAATACCGCTTACATCCATAGTTACATCGAGTATTCGATGTTGGATGCCGAGCAGAGTAGCAAGCGCTAACTCATTGATTTAATTGGTGGGCCCACCAGGACTCGAACCTGGGACCGACGGATTATGAGTCCGGCGCTCTAACCAACTGAGCTATAGGCCCATTTTGTCATGCCAGTATTGCTGTTTACTCGTCCAGAAAGCTACGCAGATGATCGGATCGCGTCGGGTGGCGTAGTTTGCGCAGGGCCTTGGCTTCGATCTGGCGGATGCGTTCGCGGGTTACGTCGAATTGCTTGCCCACTTCTTCCAGGGTGTGGTCGGTATTCATGTCGATGCCGAAGCGCATCCTCAGTACTTTCGCTTCCCTGGCGGTGAGGCTGCCGAGGACGTCCTTGGTGGCTTCCCGCAGGCCTTCATCGATGGACGAATCTACTGGCGAGTCGACGGTGGCGTCTTCGATGAAGTCGCCCAGGTGTGAATCTTCGTCATCACCGATTGGAGTTTCCATAGAGATAGGTTCTTTCGCAATCTTCAGCACGCGGCGGACCTTGTCTTCTGTCATCTCCATGCGCTCGCCCAACTCCTCAGGGGTTGGCTCGCGCCCTTTCTCGTGGACCATCTGGCGGGATATGCGGTTGAGTTTATTAATGGTCTCGATCATATGCACCGGAATGCGGATGGTGCGCGCCTGATCGGCGATGGAGCGGGTGATGGCCTGGCGAATCCACCAGGTGGCATAGGTGGAGAACTTGTAGCCCCGGCGATATTCGAATTTGTCTACCGCTTTCATCAGGCCGATATTGCCCTCCTGAATCAGGTCGAGAAACTGCAAGCCGCGGTTGGTGTATTTCTTGGCGATAGAAATAACCAGGCGCAGGTTCGCTTCCACCATTTCCTTCTTGGCGCGTCGGGACTTGGCCTCACCGATGGACATCTGTCGATTGATGTCTTTGATTTCCGAGACCGTGAGATAGTTTTCTTCTTGCAGTAAGCGCATCTTCTTCTGCGCCCGTAGCACCTCAATTTTTACGTTAACCAGTAATTCAGAATAGGGCTGCTTGGCCTTGATGTGTGGATCGATCCACTTATCATTTATTTCGTTGCCGGGGAAGCTGGCGATGAAATCCTTACGTGGCATCTTGGCACTGCGCACGCACAGGACGCACAGGCCCATGATAGTTTTTTCATGACGACGCAGGCGGGAAAGTACGGCGCGTATGTGGCTGAGTAGCGGTTCGAACTGTCTTGGGGTTAACTTCAACGCCTTAAACAGATCACCCAGTTTTTCCAGTCCTTCTTTGGATTTGGCATGGTTGCGGCCGTGCTTGGCAACCAGCGCACTGGTGAGTTCATACTGCTCTCTTATCTCGCCGAAACGGAGACGCGCCTCTTCCGGATCAGGGCCTACCGGTAATTCATCGTCATCGCTGTCAGTAGTCTGACCTGAAGCACCTTTATTAGCCGCAGGAGCCTGTATGGGAGGGGGCACTGGAATGTCATCGGCGGCATCTAGATAGCCGGTGATGAGTTCGATCAAACGCCGCTCTTCGGCATCGATGAGGGCATATTCATTGAGCACGTGCTCGACTGTACCCGGGAACAGGGCCATGGATTTCATCAGTTCACGCAGGCCTTCTTCGATGCGCTTGGCGATGACAATTTCACCCTCGCGGGTCAACAGATCGACTGTTCCCATCTCCCGCATATACATGCGCACGGGATCGGTGGTTCGGCCTGCTTCGTTTTCTACCGCAGCCAGCGCTGCCGCAGCTTCTGCCGCTGCGACTTCATCGGCACCAGAATCGTTTTCTTCGTTGAGCAGCAATGCATCTGCATCGGGTGCCGTTTCGAACACCTTGATGCCCATGTCATTGATCATTTGAATAATATCTTCAACCTGATCCGGGTCGGAGATAGATTCAGGCAAATGATCATTGACCTGAGCATAGGTCAGATAGGTCTGTTCCTTACCTTTGGCAATCAGGGCTTTGAGACTCGATTGTGGTGCAATTAATTCGGCCATGAATCCTCGTTTCCCTTGGCTCTGGTGCCAGGCAATGAATGGGTAAATAAAAGTGAGCCGCGCATTATATAGGGTTAGCGGCAGAGTTGACAATTATTCTGCCAATAATCATTAGACGCGTATTACCGTTACAGAGTTTCTAGTCGTCGCCGCGATTCGCCGCATCGACATGGGATCTCAACTTGTCTTGTAACCGGAGCAATTCCAGTTTTTGTGTAATATCTGACAATATACTGTCAAGTATTTGATGAAATTCCTCTTCTATCCCTTCATTGGGGGTAATCTTCTCGCTTTTCAAGAGTTGGGTGAGCTGGCCACCGAGGTTGGTGCCATAGGAGTAACCCATCAGAGTGACCGTCTCGATGTCGGGCTCCTTTTGCACCAATTTTATGAGAGAGAGCAGCAGTTTGCGGCTCTCATCTTCCGCCGAGCTCAGCGCCTCAAGATCCTGCTTGATGGAGAGGGCGATTTCCGGGTTTCTCAGCAGCAGCTCGATCGCTTTAAGGCTGGCCGATTTTCGGTACACCGCAAGATTTGAGCTGGCCTTGCCTGACCGCCGCTGGCCATACCCTGGCACTGGATTGCTGATATGGTCAGGTACTTCCTTTCCCAACGGTGGCGCTGTCGGCTCCGGCGGTGGTGGGCTGCTCTCCATCAATTGCTTGAGAGACACCCTGTCTACTCCCAGGGTTGCAGACAGTCGATCCAGTATCAATTGCGCGTACACTCCCCGGGGGAAGTTTTTGATGAGTGGCTTCGCGAGGTTGCTCAGGCGAGCTCTGCCTTCGATGGAGTCTAGGTCCAGTCCGGCGGAAAGTTTCTCGAAGAAGAAATTCTCGAGCGGAGTCGCCTGTTCTATCTTGCTGCTGAATTCAGATTCCCCAATTTTACGCACTAGCGTATCGGGGTCTTCTCCCTCTGGCAGGAATAAAAATTTCACCTGTCGTCCGTCTTCCAGCAATGGCAGGGATGCTTCCAGCGCTCTCCAAGCGGCGGTACGGCCGGCTTTGTCACCATCGAAACAGAACACAATCTCAGACACGAATCGAAATACCCGCCGCAGATTGGTGGCACTGGTTGCTGTACCCAGGGTAGCCACCGCATTGCGAATACCCATCTGGGCGAGGGCGATGACATCCATGTAGCCCTCGACGATGAGGATACGCTTTAGCTTGGCGCCGGACTTCCGGGCTTGATAAAGGCCGTAGAGTTCTGAGCCCTTGTGAAATAACGGCGTCTCCGGTGAATTCAGGTACTTGGGTTTGTCATCACCCAAAACCCTGCCACCGAAAGCGATGGTCCGTCCTCTGCTGTCCGTGATCGGAAACATGATGCGATGGCGAAAGCGATCATAATATTGGGCGCTGGCTGCCCTGGCTTGACTGCCGTTGTTCGCTTCCGGCTTATCGCTAGCTCCAACGCTATCCTGTTTCTGCTCCCGATCTTTTTGGATCACCAGGCCTGCCTTGAACAGGGAGTTTTGTTCCTTGCTGTCCTTGCCCAGTGCGTTAAGCAAATTGTCCCAGCCTGGCGGCGCATAACCGAGCCCGAAATCACGGGCTACTTCGCCGCTGACGCCACGGGATTTCAGATAGTCGACAGCGGTGTGCCGGTTGTCGTGATGTCGGATCTGATGTTGATAGAATTTACCGGCTCGCTCCAACATATCTATCAGTTGCGCGTGCTCTGATTGTTTTCTGGCTGCCGCCTTGCTCTCTTCCCGGGGCACTTCGATGCCTGCGTCTCCTGCCAGGGACTCGACCGCTTCTGGAAAGGAAACCTGATCGTATTCCATGACGAAACCGATCGCGTTGCCACCGTTGCCGCAGCCGAAACAGTAGTAAAACTGGCGTCCTGGCTCAACGCTGAACGAAGGCGTTTTCTCATTGTGAAAGGGACAGCAGGCGGAATAGTTTTTGCCGGTTTTTTTCAGGGCGACTCGCTTGTCGATTACATCCACAATATCGACCCGATGTAACAGGTCGTCGATAAATGCTTGCGGGATGAGTCCAGCCATAAACGAATCTTATCGGATTTAGGAAGGGATTTGCTCAGCTTTTATGTGTAATAGCTGGATTACTCGGCTAGATGCTTCCTGGATTGTCGGTGTCTTCGGAAGGCTTTCAGATAGAGTAGAAAAAGATACTCCTTATGAGGGTCGCATTGAAGTCCCTAATCAGAGGCCTGCTAGCTCAATGATGCCTTGATTTTTGCGCTGATGCTTCCCATGTCGGCACGACCGATGACCTGAGGTTTAACCAGGCCCATGACCTTACCCATGTCTTTCATGCTCTCGGCTCCGGATTCGGCCAGGGCCGATTGGATTATGTCATCCAGTTCTGCTGCGCTGAGAGCCTGGGGCAGGAATTCCTGCAGGACTGTGATTTCAAATTTTTCCTGATCTGCCAGCTCGGTACGCTCAGCTTCCTCAAAAATCTTGATGGATTCGCGGCGCTGCTTGACCATTTTGTCGAGGATGGCGATAACCCGGGTATCGTCGGGATCGATGCGTTCATCCACCTCCACTCGCTTGATTTCTGACAGCGCGAGACGAATAGTACCGAGGCGAGGCTTGTCCCTCGCGCGCATGGCATCTTTCATGGCTTCGGTAATTTCTTGCTTGAGCGCGCTGTCAGACATGCCGATTCCGGATCACTGCAGAGGTTGGGTGCCACCGAATGGCTATTCAGTTGCAGATCAATGCTGGCCTACGTGGTATTAGCAGGGAGTTAGTACAAACGGATACTTTTTTTGTTTTCTCGCTGCAGTTTCTTAAGATGACGTTTTACCGCAGCAGCAGCCTTGCGCTTACGCACCGAAGTTGGTTTTTCGTAGAATTCTCTACGCCTTACTTCAGCTAGAATGCCGGCTTTCTCGCATGAACGCTTGAAGCGACGAAGTGCCACATCAAAAGGTTCATTCTCTTTCAATTTAACCATTGGCATGGAAAAAAACACCTACCTTTTAAAAAATTTGACTCAGTCTCACCCCTTCGAGACGGCTACGCCGACTGGAGGGAATTTCAGGGGCGCTAATGGTATAGCCCAATACGCCCAATTGCAAAGAAAAGCGCAAAAGAAATGGCGGGATCGCAGGTCAAATGGAGAGGGAAAATTCCTAGATTTGGGATATTCGAGGAAATTTGGCATGATTGCCTCTGCAAAAATCAACAAAACACTAGTTAGGGGCCAAGCCATTGATTGTACTGGGTATTGAAACTTCCTGCGATGACACCGGGGTTGCCATTTATGATAGCGACAACGGCCTGCTGGCGGATTGTTTATACAGTCAGATCGACATTCACGGAAAATACGGTGGCGTCATTCCTGAACTGGCGTCTCGCGACCATATCCGCAAGACCTTGCCCCTGGTGCGGGAAGTCATCGCCAGGGCGGGAATCGATGCGAATGCGCTGGATGGCGTCGCCTATACCGCCGGCCCGGGCTTGGTTGGAGCACTGCTGGTGGGAGCCTCGGTCGGCCGTGCCCTGGCCATGGGCTGGAATCGGCCGGCGATTGCAGTTCATCATATGGAGGGCCATCTGCTGGCGCCCATGCTCGAATCTCGGCCGCCCGAATTCCCTTTCGTGGCCTTGTTGGTGTCAGGCGGTCACACCCAACTGGTGCAGGTTGAGGGCATAGGGCGCTATGAATTACTGGGTGAATCCCTGGACGATGCTGCCGGTGAGGCCTTCGATAAAGTTGGAAAAATGCTGGGACTGGCTTATCCCGGTGGGCCACATGTGGCCAAACTGGCCGAGCAAGGCCGACAGGGAAAATTTGTGTTCCCGCGACCGATGACGAACCGTCCGGGGCTGGATTTCAGCTTCAGTGGCTTAAAGACCTTTACCCGCAATGTCATCGCGGAGCAGGAGCGGGCCGATGGCAGCCTCGATCAACAGACCCGGGCCGATATCGCTCGAGCCTTCGAGGACGCCGTGGTAGCCACCCTCGCCATCAAGTGCCGCCGAGCGCTTGAGCAGACCGGCTTGACGAGCCTGATTATCGCCGGTGGGGTCAGTGCCAACGTGCAGCTGCGTGAGGTTCTGGAGAAAACTATGCTCAGCCAGGGCGGTAAATTGTTCTATGCCCAACCTCGCTTTTGTACGGATAATGGTGCCATGATTGCCTTTGCCGGTTGCCAGCGCTTGTTGGCGGGACAACAGGATGATCTGGAGATCAAGGCGATGCCGCGGTGGTCGCTGGAGACATTGCCAGCAATCTAAGTGCCTGGCAGGAGCGGCTCTTGAATCGAATTTTGACCCGTATTGGCAACGACAGGCTTTAACAAGGCAGGTAGAACAGGAAAGCAGATGATGGATATCGTCTATATTCGAGAGTTGGAAATCAGGACTATCATCGGCGTCTTCGATTGGGAACGAGATCAGAGGCAAGTGGTCAGTCTCGATCTGGAATTGGGAACGGACAACCGTGCGCCGGCGGCAACAGACAGTATCGATAAGGCACTGGACTACAAGGCCGTCTCAAAACGCCTGATCGATTTTGTTGAAAATTCAGAGTTCTTTCTGGTAGAAACCCTGGCCGAAAGGATTGCCGATATTCTGCTCAAGGAATTCAAGGTGCCCTGGCTGAAGCTGCGTGTCGGTAAACCTGGTGCAGTGACCGGATCAAAAGACGTGGGGGTCATCATCATCCGAGGTAAAAAGTCACAGCAGTCCTAAGCGAGAATATGAAAGGTGCCGGTTCTCTCACTAAGCCTCGGTAGCAATATCGATGGTGTAAGCAATATACGCAAGGCCGTGGCAGCTCTGCGTGCCGAGTTCGATCATCTCAGATGTTCAATGGTTTACGAAAGTGAGGCGCTGGGTTTCGCTGGCGACAATTTTCTTAATCTCGTCGTGGTGGGCGACACGGATAAGTCCCTGGACGCCGTCCTTGATTATTTGAAGCAGCTGGAAGACAGCCTGGGCAGAGATCGTTCTCAACCGAGGTTTTCTCCCCGCACCATCGATCTCGACATTCTCACCTACAGCGATGAGGATGGCGAACACACCGGCTCGGATTGCGGCATAGTGCTGCCGCGACCCGAGATCACCCGTAATGCCTTCGTATTGAGACCGCTGGCGGAATTATTGCCGGAGCAGATTCACAGAGGCACAGGCGTCAGCTTCTCCCAGCTATGGGCAGACTTTGATAAAACCAGTCAGCGCTTGTGGCCTGTGCTCTTCGACTGGACCCCCTAATAGGTAACTAGCCGGGGTCGTCGATTGGTGTCGGTAGACAGACAGTGCCTTCGTCGTCCATGCCGATGAAGCCCGGGTCATCCCCGGTCATGGCTAGCCACCTGCGCAGCGGTCATTGAATCGATCAGAGCTTGCCTACTCAGGTGAGGTTCCTGCCACCATCCACCCTGATTACCTGCCCTGTCAGATAGTGCCCATGGCAGGCGAGGAAGTAGACGGTGGCGGCGATGTGTTCCGGCTGGCCCAGGCAGCCAAGGGGAATCTGCTGCAGGATTTTTTTGCGGGCAGCTGCAAACGCCGGATCTCCGTCATCTTCCAGTGCTGCCGACGCCGGATCTCCGTCATCTTCCTGTGCTGCCGACCACAATATGGCGCCCGGGGACACGGCGTTGACTCGCACCCCTGGAGCAAGCTCCAGCGCCAGGGATCTTGTCATCGCTTTGAGAGCGGCCTTGGCGATGCAATAGATTGAATAACCGCGAAGCGGTTGGTCGGCATGGGTATCAATAATATTAACGATAGCACCCTGGGTTCTTTTCAATTCGGTACTTAAATCCCGGGACAGGAAAAATGCCCCGGTTAAGTTGCTGTCGATCAGGTCGTCCCAAATCGCGTCGGAGATTTCACCGAGTTCTGTCGGATAGAAAGACGATGCGTTATTAATCAGTACATCCAGACGACCAAATATTTTCAGCGCCTGTAAGCTCATCGCCTGCACTTGTCTGGAATTACATAGATCTGCCTGTAGTGTTTGCGCCGAAGAGGCTCGGTCGCGGTTCAACTCCATCACCAGTTGCTCCGCCGCGTCGGCGGAACGGTGGTAGTGGATAATCACACGAAATCCCTGTCGATGAAACGTCCGGGCGATGGCGGCACCGATGCGTTGCGCCGCGCCGGTGACGCACACTACCTTGTGCTCAGTCATGGCTCGCCTGCCAGTGCCGCCACCTTGTTCGTGATCGCCCGCAGGCGATGTTGTTGAATTAGCTGTCTTGGGTCTGCCTGCTGGTCTTGGCCGTCGCGGCCCTCCAGCAGGCCGGCAATATCCAATGCCAGCACCGCATCCAGTATATCCAGAAGATATTGGCGTTGCGGATAGTCACGCTTCTCAAGGCCAGTGCGGCCCCTGGCATCGGCTTCACAACTTAGCAGAAATTTATCGAGTCGCTGCGGTCGCCGAATCGCATCCATTGACTGCAATAGATTCAACAAGGTCTGGGGACGCAGTTCGGTGACGCGATGAAGTTTGGTATGGTGCTCGCACACCAGCGCCGCCAGTTGTGAAAATTCATTGGGAACCTTAAGGCGTAGACTTATCTCTGCCTGTAATTTCAATCCCAGGGTTTCGTGCCCGAAGTGACTGGGCCATTTGTCCTTGTCCGTAATGGCCTTGCCAACATCATGCACCAAGGCGGCCCAGCGCACGACTGGATCGAGGCTTAGTTTGCCGGCCTGGCTCAAGCACATCAGGGTGTGAATGCCGGTGTCGATTTCGGGGTGATACTTAGCAGGCTGTGGCACCCCGAACAAATTATCAACTTCGGGAAGAATGACCTTGAGTGCGCCGCAGTCTCGGAGCACCTGGATAAACCTGGCTGGGTCGCGTGTGCTCAACCCCGCCTCTATCTCCTGCCAGACTCGCTCCTTAACCAGTGCATCGAGTTCGCCACTGGCCGCCATGGATTGCATCAGCGCCATGGTTTCCGTTGCCACCTCGAAGCCCAGATGACTGAATCTGGCGGCGAACCTTGCGACCCGCAGTACTCGCAGTGGGTCTTCACCGAAAGCGGGAGAGACGTGGCGTAGAATGCGTTGCTCCAGATCCCGGCGACCCTGGTAGGGGTCTATAATCTCGCCGTCTTCGGATTGCGCCATCGCGTTAATCGTCAAATCCCGGCGCTGGAGATCCTGCTCGAGGCTTACGCTTTGGCTGGTATCAAATTCGAAGCCAGTATAGCCCGGCGCTATTTTGGTTTCGGTTCTGGCCAGCGCATATTCCTGTTTCGTCTGTGGATGCAGGAAAACCGGAAAGCCCTTACCGACCTGCTTATAACCCAGGGCCAACATCTGCTCCCGGTCGGCACCGACCACCACCCAATCTTTATCCTTGGTGGGGATATCCAGTAACTTGTCGCGAATCGCGCCGCCTACGAGGTAGAACTCCATGCTAGCAATAGTTCCTTAAAGACCCGGGTGAAAACCCATTTTAACCGGAAACGCGGTAACGCTGTCGATCTTCCAAGCGCATCAGGGTGAGATCCCGCCCCCACACGCAGCCAGTGTCCAGGGCATGGACCTGCTTCCTGCCGGTGCGCCCCTCGATGGCGGCCCAGTGTCCAAATAACAACGTCGCCTCCGGGGTTATTTTTTCGTACTCATACCAGGGTTTAAAGCCGTGTGGCGCCGCCTCCAATCCTTCCTTGATGGCAAGTTTCAAGGTGCCAATTTCATCGCAGAATCTTATTCGGGTAAGGTAGTTGGTGATGACCCGGAGTCGGTCCAGGCCTCGCAATTTGTTATACCAGAACGTGGGCGTGTTGCCGTACATGTGCCGCAGATGATCCCGGTACGCCGTAGACTGTAATGCATATTCAACTTCGGCGGCGAGGTTAAGCGTCTTCTGCAGGGACCACAATGGCGACACTCCTGCATGAATCATCAAAAATTTCCTGATGCCATAGCGGGTATCGAGACTCTGATAATGGGCCAGAGGCTTGCCTCGCAACCAATCGCTCAGATCCTGGCAGTCTCTCGCATCGAGGAGCCTGGACAGAGTGCCCTCGGAAACTGACGGAGCGCAGCCTTCATTGATCGCAATAAAGTGCAAATCGTGGTTGCCCAGGATGATATGGGTGGCATCGTCGATGTCTTGCAGGAAGCGCAGCGTGTCCAGTGATTTCGGACCGCGGTTAACCAGGTCACCAACACACCATAGTTTGTCCCGGTCGGGGGAGAAGCGTACTTTCTTCAGAAGTTTTCTCAACGGCTTGTAACAGCCCTGGATGTCGCCGATGACGTAGTTGCTCATAGTGCCGGTGGTTTTATTGGCAAGGTGTCGCTGATCAGGACATCGCTGATCAGGACATAGTCGGCGAGACTAAGATTTTCTGGCCGCAAGCTGATATCCAGCGGTAACTCCCTGAGCGCCTGTTCCGAAATTATCGACTTCAGGCTGTTCTTCAGGGTCTTGCGACGCTGACTGAAGGCAGTTCGAATCACGATCTGTAGGTTTTCTACGCTGCGTGCCGGCAGCGGGAGTTTTACATGGGGAGTTAGCCGAACCACCGCCGAACTGACTTTGGGCTGCGGCGAAAATGATGACGCCGACACATCAAACAGATGTTCCACTGTGCAGAAATATTGCAGCATCAATCCCAGGCGACCATAATTCTTCTCTCCCACCTGCGCGGCAAGTCGTTGTACCACTTCCAGTTGCAGCATGAAGGTCATATCCCGGATCAGGGCGCAATTTTTAAGCAAATAAAACAACACCGGTGTTGAAATATTGTAGGGCAGATTACCAATAACACGTAAGCTATGTTTATCGGCTTCAAGTTTACCCAGATCGAACTTGAGAATATCTTCCTGGTAGAGTGTGAATCCCGGCCTGCTGCCGTAAAGATTATCAAGGAATTTAGCCAGATCTCGGTCCAGTTCCACGCAATCCAGTTTGGCATTGGCAGTGACCAGGTATTCAGTCAGCGCTCCCTGGCCGGGACCTATTTCCAGCAAATGGTCTCCAGCCTGCGGCCTTATGGACTGAATAATTCGCTCGATGATGCCTCGATCGTGGAGGAAGTTTTGGCCGAAGTGCTTTCGCGCCCGGTGTTTCATGCCGTTATCCGAGAGCCCACCGGGGGAGTTTTTTACCTTGCCAGAACACATAAGCCGTTTTTAGTTTGATTTCCAATGTTGAATCATCTCGGTAGCAACGGCGATTGCATTGTAGAGGCTACCCATATCAGCCCTGCCTGAGCCCGCCAGATCCAATGCCGTACCATGATCCACAGAAGTGCGGATAATTGGTAATCCCAGCGTAATATTGCTGGAGTTGCCGAATCCCTTGTACTTCAGTACCGGCAACCCTTGATCGTGATACATCGCCAGCACCGCATCGGCGTCATCGAGGTATTTTTTGGTAAACAGGGTGTCGGCGGGCAGTGGACCGACGATATCGAGCCCCTGCTGTCGCTTCATCGCCAGCACCGGTTCGATAATTTCGATTTCTTCCCGCCCAATGTGACCCGCTTCTCCGGCGTGGGGATTGAGCCCACAAACCAGGATTCGTGGATTCTTCACACCAAACTTCAGTTTGAGGTCCTGGTGAAGAATTGAAATTACGTCGGCCAGTAGTACTTTGGTAATTGCGCCTGGGACTGCCGTCAGCGGCAGGTGGGTAGTCACTAATGCTACTCTCAGACCAGTCGTGGCCAGCATCATAACGGTCAGTTCCCGCTGGCAATAATCTGCTAGAAACTCTGTATGCCCGGTAAATTCGAATCCCGCATCGTTGATAAGCGATTTTTGTACCGGGCCCGTGACCATGGCATCCACTTCATGGGCCAGGGTGGAGTCCACGGCGGCGCTTAAGGTATTCAGCACGTATTCACCATTGGCAGGATCAAGTTTGCCGACGCTGACGGTAGCAGCCAGATCTACTGGCAACACGGTCAGTTCGCCCGCACGGCTGGGGCTGGGCACGGAGGAAGGGTCGAACGGATTGAGTGTCAGGGGATAACCGAGCAATTCTGCGCGGCTGCTGAGCAAGGCCGGATCGGCAACCACAACCAGTTCGACATCGGGCGGGGGCCGTTGCGCCAGTTGGACACATAGGTCCGGTCCGATACCGGCCGGTTCGCCGGGTGTTAGAGCAATGCGGTAGGTCACATCACAGGTCCCGGTGCGCCTTTAATCTATCAGTTCAACGAATGCTTTTTCCCGGATTTCGATCAGCCAGTTCTCCATCTCAAGGTCGAACTTTCGGTCACGAAGCGCGTTTTCGGCCTGGTTACGGGTATAGTCCTGGCTGAAATCCTGAATTCTTCGGCCCAGTACTTCGGCTATGTGCCATCCGGATTCGGTCTTGAACGGTTCACTCAGCTCGCCGATTTCCATGGTGTCTACCACTGCCTGCATCTCTGGCGGCATACCGCCTTCGTTTATCCAGTCCAGATCACCACCGCCAACAACCGAGGAAGCGTCGTCAGAATTTTGTCTTGCGAGTGTCGCAAAGTCTTCACCGTCTACAATTTTCTGACGTAGCTCTGCTATGGCGGTTCTGGTCTGCTCATCGGTGCGAATTTCGTTCGCTATCAACATGATGTGCCGCACATCGGTCTGGCTGACCATTTGATCGGTGCCACCCTGCTTGCCGGCCAGGCGAATGATATGATATCCATTGCCGGCTTCGATTGGTCCTTCGACCTCGCCGAGTGTCATCTCAGCGACGATGTCAGCGAACAATTGCGGTAGTTCGTCAGCCTTCCTCCAGCCAAATTCGGTGCTGGAGACTTGAAATCTGCCTGCGGCTTCGGCGGCGCTACGGGCGGTAAGAAAGTCCTCACCTTCGATAATGCGCACCGCAAGGTCGGCTGCATATTTTAGTTTGTTGGTTTTAACTTCTGGAGAGTCTGAAGCGCCGGAGGCGATGAGAATGTGGTCAATGAAATAGGTGGCTGCGATTGCTTCCTTGCCCATTTCGGAATTGAGGAAATTTTCAATTTCCTGATCGGTGATGGTAATGCGTCGATTGACCATGCCTCGTTGCAATTCCTGCACGGTCATCTGCCTCCGAACCTGATCCCGTGTCTGCAGGTAAACGCCATTCTCTTCCAGTAGCGAGACGTATTCATCGAAACTCATATTGTTGTTTTGTGCCATGTTGTTCAGGACGCGGTTAATAGTATCGTCATCGAAGCGAATGCTGATGCGCTCGGCCAGTTGCAGTTGCACATTTTCGATAATCAGGGCATCCAGTACGTCGGAGCGGAATTGTTCACCCGAGGGCAGGGGTTGGTTGGCACGGGCAGCCGATTGTGTAATCTCGGTCATGCGCGCGTCCAGTTCACTCTGCAGCACTACATCGTCGTCGACGATGGCAATAACCCGGTCCAGTTGAACTCGTTGGGCGAGGGCGGTTTCACCCAGTGCTACCAGGCCAAGACTTATGCTGACTAACGCTAGCCACCTGCCGAGTCGCCCAGGCACAGTAACCTTGCCGGCACCGCTTGCGTGCAGATTGGTCATATTTAAACTATTCATAATATGGTTCTCTAAATCCCCAAATACCGTCTCTTAACAGGCTGCTGACATTACCTCCGGTAATATTTCCCAGCCCAATTAGTGTAAATTGGACAAAAATTCCTCTATTGGGTTCGATATTAGGAAGAAACAATTCGTCTTCGTCAACCCATTCCCTGGCAATCAAGCGAATTGTTGCACAGCAATTGCTGAATTCGATGCCGGCAAAACTCTCCAGATTCCGGGAATTACTGTGATCATAGTTCCAACGACCCAACAATTTCCAATTATCACTCAATGGCCAGACGCCGGAAAGGACGGTCTGTTTAATGCGGGTGTCGATGCCGGCGTTAAAAACCGGCAGATTCGGATTCAAGGCAAGACCACGGAAGCGGTAACTCAGGTTAAGCAGGTGGCTGGCATCTCCGTGATAGCGTAGCGAGAAACTTCCTTCTTCGACTTCCTGTGAATCCTGGTTCCACTGTACGTCTGCATTCAGTTGCCAGCTTTCGGAGAAGGAATAGGCAAATTCGGCAGCGAGTGACGATCTGGTTGAGAGCGTGGAATAACGGGGAGTGAAAGTTTGAGCGGGGCTTCTCATGGTCACCCGACGGTCTTCGAAATATGTAATCTGACCGACACTGACCCGTGCCCGTTCTCTCCCGAGAGCATCGAGAATACGGCTGGTTATTGCGATGCTGACCTGATCGGCATCCGCTACTCGGTCACCGCCGCTGAAACGGTCGTCACGGAAAAGCTGACTGAAGCTAAAATTCAGTTCAGAGGTATCAAATAACGGCAACTGATCCTGGTCTTCAAATTCACTGAACAGATAAAAAACTCTTGGCTCCAATGTTTGCGTATAAGCACGGGACATCGAGCGTTCGAAGATTAGACCGCTATCGAAGCTGTAAACCCCGACGCCAAAATCTGGATCATCGACGCTGTCGATGGCCTGATCCTGTAGTTTGTATGCGTTGTACATGTACTTCGCATCGGCGCGCAGAAACCAGCCAGGCGCCTCCAAAGACCAGCTAATAGCCGGCTCCAGGTTGACTCTCTCCCCGGTCACCAGCGCGCCATTGTCGATTCGGGTAGTTGTAAGCAGGTCTTCATCGAGGTTTCTGTCGAAGGCGGTAATCTGCCCGCTCAAGCCCACGCGGAAACCGCCGGCGAGATAAGCCTCTGACTCGAAGTTAAGCTGTGGCAGGCGGTCATAGGGAGTTGCCAATCCGCCCTCGGTAAATAATGGATCTATGATCTGGACTCGCTGTACCCTGATATCTCCACGCAGGTAGTCGGAGCGAAAATTGAGCCGGCCCAGCCGATTGAGGTGGGTGCGGCTGGTGGCATTAAGACCATTACTGCCGAGATCGTAGAAATAGTCCTCGTCACTCACCCCATTGTAGTCAACAAAGGTACTCCAGTTGCGGCCAAAGTTACCGGAATGTTCGTAACCAAGGAACCAGCGATCTTCGGTCGCCGGCGAGTCGGAGCCGGGGACATTAACGGTAGCCGGATCGAACAGATCGTCGCTACCGAGAAAGGATAGGTTCAGTGTATTCATGGTACGCCGGGACAGGTAACGAAATTCGGTGCTGGTGAGGATGCCGCGGTCGGAGATGATTCTGGGTGAAATGGTGGCGTCGTAATTTGGCGCCAGATTGAGGTAGTAAGGAAGTTCGAAGTCGAAGCCACCGCTGCGCGTAGAGCCGGTACTGGGCGCCAGAAAACCGGAGATGCGTTCATCGCCCAGCGGGAACTGCAGGGTAAACGGATAGTAAAACACCGGCACGTTCTTGATCTCGAGGCGGGCAGAGCGGGCATAACCGCGGCCCCGTTCCTGGTCCAGCACGATACTGGCGGCCTCAATATGCCAGAAGCCAGTATCTGGTTCACAGCGACTGAATTCACCATTTTCGATGCTTATCAAGCCAGACTCACTGGTGTAGACGATGCTGCCGGCTGTGCCGTGGATGCCAAGGTCGTGGATGACGTACTGGGCGTTTTCAATTCTGCTGATGCCTTTGTCATTATTGATAAAGGCTGCACTCCCGCGAAGCAGCACATCTGGCTCGCGAAACACCACGTTTCCTTGCATCAACACCGTGTTTTCAGCCAGATCGATAGTGGTGGTATCATTGTTCTGTATGCGGCGATAGCCTTGTTGTACAACGATATCGCCATCCACTGTGATCAGGCCGGTGGATATCTGTCGAATGCCGGTGCTGGTGCGGTAGCGAGTTTCTGCGTTTTCCGGATTATTCTCAGCATTCCTCTCGATGCCGCTGGGGTCCACGAAGGCACCACAGCAATTGGCTGGTAAGGCCTCTTGTTGAGCCTCGCTCATCGCTTCCCGCGGCACCCAGTCGAGGTCGCCCCCGGCAGCAAAAGCGCCGGTCGCGAACTCCACCGGCGCCGGCTTCGCGCCAGCAGTATCTTCGCCTGCATCTCGATTGTCAGTCGCTGGAGTGGTACCGGGGTCTGCGCGGACCGAACTCTGATCGGTGCTGGGCTCCACTACTGCTTCGATCTCCGGCACTGGCTCCACCGACTCGGGAATGGCCACCGGAGGGTTCCCGGATTCTGCCCCGTCGATACCGCCGCGCGGGGGCGCCGGTATGGGACTGGCCGCAGCACCGGCTGCGGTGGTCTCACAAATCCAGCCATCACCGGCAGCGTTGGCCCGACAAGTGGTCTCGGGCAGCTGGGTGTATGATGCCGGTGAAATTGATAGCGTCATCAGCCCAGCCGAGATAAGCAGAAGAAGTTGTGGACGGCGAAGGCGCTTCTTAGAACGCATAGGAAAGGACGACATGGGCAAGTGGAGTGGATGAAAACTCAATAGTTCTTGTGAATGTGATCTTAAACAAATCGAATCCGGGACCGACTAACTGATTGAATTGTAAGACTGCGGCTGTCCTGACAGGCAGCAAGGGCATAATAATTCATTGCTCTGGACAAAGGAATCGGACAATGGGAAGGAAGCGGAATGTGGACCGCTAATTATCGAATATGGACGACGCACGGTTACAAGCATTAACCCGGTGGGCTAACGCAGCCCTGGATCAGTTAATACCCGCTAAACAAAGCCTGGTCGAGCTGGAACCGGTTAGTGGTGACGCCAGTTTTCGGCGCTATTTCCGCACGCGTCTGGATCAGCGCAGCTTCATTGCCGTGGATGCACCGCCATCAAATGAAGACAACGAGGCGTTCGTGCGCATATCGAGCCTGTTTCAAGACGCCGGGGTGAGGACCCCAGCAGTGCTGTCCGCGAACTACAAACAAGGCTTCATGCTGCTCGATGATTTTGGTGACCGGCTGTATTTACATCATCTTTTACACCTGCAAGAACAGGGCTCGACTGAGGCAACGGCCGATTTATACCGACGAGCCATAGACACCTTGATCAAACTTCAGAGGGGAGTTGAATATGAGAGACTTGACCCCTATGATAGGGGAAAACTGCATGATGAGATGGCGCTCTTCGAGAAGTGGTATTGTGAGGAGTTCCTGTGCTTGCGACTAAGCGATGGCGACAGAGAGCTTATTGCACGTACATTTACCTTTCTGGAAGATGCTGCGCTAGGGCAGATGGTGGTCGCAGTGCATCGCGATTACCATTCTCGCAATCTGATGTTGCTCGACGCGGAAGTCTACGGTGGGGACACCGGACCTGGAGTGATCGACTTTCAGGATGCCGTCGCCGGTCCCTACACCTACGACCTGGTTTCATTGCTGCGGGACTGTTATATCCAATGGCCAGCCGAACAGGTTAGAGAATGGGCGCTGTACTATTTCGATAGCGCGCAATCGAAGGCTGTGATTGGCGATATTTCTCCCCAGCAATTCCTCCGAGACCTTGATCTCATGGGCCTGCAGCGCAACCTGAAGGTAATGGGCATCTTTTCCCGATTGTGCATCAGGGATAAAAAACCCCAGTATCTGGCCGATATTCCTCTGGTTATCCAGTATTTTTTAAATGTGAGCCAGAAATACCCTGAGTTGGCACATTTTCGGAACTGGTTTACGCAAAAAGTATTACCCGTAGCGGTAACAAAACAGCCTCAGGAATAGTAATGCGCGCAATGATTCTGGCGGCCGGGCTGGGTAAGCGAATGCAGCCCCTCACCGCCAATCTACCCAAGCCGCTCCTGAAAGTTCGGGGCAAACCACTGATCGAGCATCAGATTGAGAAGCTGGTGGCTGCGGGTGTGTCTGGCATCGTCATCAATCACTTTTATCTGGGCGATATGATCGAGGCTGCCCTCGGTGACGGCTCGCGCTTCGGAGTGGAAATTTCCTATTCCAGGGAATCCACTCGTTTGGATACCGCGGGGGGCATCATCAAATCCCTGACGCAGCTACAGGACGACTGCTTCATCGTCGTCAATGCAGATATCTGGACGGATTTTGATTTTTCCAGTTTACAGGCCATCGACGGCAAAGATCGGCTCGCCCACCTGGTACTGGTAGATAATACCGACCATAATCCCTACGGTGATTTCTATATCGATGACGCGGGCAGGGTGCATGAAGATCATAGTGCTCGTGATCAGAAGCTGACCTTTAGTGGCATCAGCGTGCTGCATAAAAATTTGTTCACCGGACTTGCCATCGAACCGCTTTCTGTGGTGCCGCTATTACAGACGGCGATGACGGACAACCGGGTAAGCGGTGAATTTCATCTCGGTCTATGGATGGATATCGGTACGCCAGAAAGGCTGCAGGAAGTGAATGCGCTGGCGACTGCGGCGGCAGAAGAATAGCACATGCTAGGATTCCTCAGAAACCGGTCTTACCAGAGAGCCATGCTCACACGGCTGCAGGGAAGTTCGGTTGTCGCCATGATATCCCCCCCTGGAATCCCCGCGGGGGGACGTACCGAAGCGCTGTTTACATCGGCGATGTTTGCGGTGATGGGCCGGGTGGCGAAACTGGATGGTCTGGTGACCGAAGCCGAAGTGGAGTTTGCCAGCGCTATCATGAAGAAGATGGGTCTCGATGGCATGAGGCGCCAACGCGCCATCGGTCATTTCGACCAGGGTAAGCAGGCGAGTACTGATGTTGTGCAGGTGGTGAAGCGATTGGTCGGTGCCATCGGCGCCCGTAGCGAGCTGTCTCATCTCTTCCTGCAGATCCAGTGCCGCAACGCCTATGCCAAGGGTGAAATGCGGCTGCGGGAAAAAATGCTGCTGCGAGACATCGCAGAAACACTGGGCTACGACAAATCCGAATTTCTTGCGGTCTGTGCCGAAGTGCTCGCATCTTCCGATAATAAACTGACGCAGCGGCCAAATTCACTGCGCAATGCTTACATGGTTCTGCAACTGAAACCCAGAGTCGCCGACGGTGAGATTCGTCAAGCCTACCTGAAACTCATGTCCCGGTACCACCCCGACAAGCTGATGCAAAACCTATCGGCAGAAGCGACCCAGCAAGCTCAGGAAAAATTCCTCGCAATCCGCAGCGCCTACGAAACCATCTGCGGATTCAGAAAAATCAGAGTCTAGTATTGCCAATACTTGTCACGACTCGATGATTCGATGATCTAGTGACGGCGCGCTGCACTGCCATACCCTCCTGCCTCCGCGGCTTGCCCCCCTCCCGGGTTCCCTCACTCGGTCGGGAGCCCTGAAAAACGGTCTCCCTCTGTCACTCGGTGCGGCGCCTTGACTGCTGCGGCAGAAGGATATGCCACCCCATCGCTTGGACGTCCATCGCAGAATCTTTAAATACCCGGCATTGGCCCAAATTACTCGAACTCTGACCCTTGGTATACGTGACGATCGTGTCACTAAGTCAAGTGGGAACTGCGAGCGATGGGTTAGAGGCCCCTGTTGACTCAGCAATTAGGGCGTAGCACCGAGTGACCGAGGGAGACCGTCCTTTGGGCTCCCGACCGAGTGAGGGAACCCGGGAGGGGTGCAAGCCGCTGAGACAATAGGGGCCTCTCACCCAGCGCGTTCTCCCCAGTAGTTCTCCACACGACAAGCCCCCCCAATCTCTGTAAAATGCCCCGCAACGATTACATCGGACCTGCCTAATGAAAGATTATCTGATTGCTCCCTCTATATTGTCCGCGGATTTCGCCAGACTTGGCGACGAAGTCAACGCCGTGCTCGATGCCGGGGCCGATGTGATCCACTTCGACGTGATGGATAATCACTATGTACCGAATTTGACTATAGGACCAATGATTTGCGAAGCACTGCGCACCCATAAAATAACCGCACCCATCGACGTTCACCTCATGGTCTCACCCGTGGATCAGTTGATATTGGATTTCGCCAAGGCCGGTGCCACCTATATAAGTTTTCACCCCGAGGCCACAGCACATGTCGATCGTTCGCTGCAACTGGTACGGGATCAGGGCTGCAAGTCAGGTCTGGTTTTCAATCCTGCGAGCCCCCTGAACTGTCTCGAATTTCTCATGGATAAGCTTGATGTCATTCTCCTAATGTCGGTAAACCCAGGTTTCGGCGGTCAAAAATTCATTACTTCCACACTCAAAAAACTGGAGCAGGTGCGCAAACTCATCGACGACAGTGCTTATCCCATCCGTCTGGAAGTCGACGGTGGGGTTGGCATCGATAATATTCGGGAAATCGCCGATGCCGGTGCCGATATGTTTGTGGCAGGCTCGGCCATTTTTAACAGCAAAGACTACGCTAAGACTATAGCTGCCATGCGAGGCGAACTGGGACAGAATCCCGGCAAGCGACATTAGACTCGTGGTATGTATAGTTTACAAAGTTTAGATCCGCGATGAACCAGGCAGCTTTCCAACAACTCGCAGCAGCCGGTTATAACCGGATTCCGCTCGTGCGTGAGGTCCTTGCCGACACCGAAACTCCCCTCAGCACTTACCTCAAACTCGGCAGTGGTCTGCACAGCTATTTATTTGAGTCTATTCAGGGTGGCGAAAAGTGGGGTCGTTATTCCATTATCGGTCTGCCCTGCAATACTGTTCTGCGAGTCATCGGCGATCGGGTGACCGTTGAGGCCGATGGCAAGGTAGTCGAAGAACGTAGCGGTGTTGATCCGTTTGCCTTTATCGCCGAGTTTCAGTCCAGATACAGGGTCGCAGATATTCCGGATAGGCAATTGTTTGCAGGCGGGCTGGTGGGTTATTTCGCCTACGATAGCGTGCGCTATGTTGAGACCGGCATGGGGCCGGCCCCGGGAGAAGACCAGATTGGCACACCCGATATTCTCCTGATGCTGTCGGAAGAAGTGGTGGTTTTCGACAATCTTCGTGGCACCATTTCCTTCATCATCAACGTGGATCCGAGTACATCGCAGGCCTATGAAAATGCTGAACTGCGGTTAAATCAGCTACAGGCAGAATTACATAAGCCGGTACCACTGCCCAAAATTTCTACTGGCAGCAATAGTATCGCCGAGAATGATTTTGCGTTTCATTTCCAGCAACAGCTTTACCAGCAGGCGGTGGGAAAAATCAAGGATTACATCGTCGCCGGTGATGTGATGCAGGTAGTGTTGGCACAGCGAATGTCGGTGGATTTCAGTGGTGACCCTGTGAACATCTACCGGGCTCTGCGTTTTCTCAATCCTTCACCGTATATGGTGTATTTCGATCTTGGCGATCACCACGTGGTCAGCGCCTCGCCGGAGATTCTAGCCCGGGTGGATGATGGTAAAATTACCGTTCGACCACTGGCCGGAACCCGCAAACGCGGGGCCACCGAGGCCGAGGACCTTATCCTGGAGAAGGAATTGTTGGCCGACTCCAAGGAGCTTGCCGAACACCTGATGCTGATCGATTTGAGTCGTAATGACTCGGGGCGAGTCTCTAAAATTGGTTCTGTCACGGTACCGAAAAAGATGTTTGTCGAGCGTTATTCTCATGTCATGCATATCGCCTCCATCGTGGAAAGTGAAATACGTGAGGACAAGACTTCGCTGCAGGTGTTGCAGGCAACCTTGCCGGTTGGAACCTTGAGTGGCGCTCCCAAGGTCAGGGCCATGGAAATAATCGATGAACTAGAGCCGGAAAAACGGGGCATATACGGCGGCGCCATGGGCTATCTTGCCTGGAATGGCAATATGGACATGGCCATCGCGATTCGCACGGCGGTAATTAAGAACGACAAGCTTTTCATCCAGGCGGGTGCCGGCATCGTTGCCGATTCACAGCCGCAGATGGAATGGGAGGAGACTCTTAATAAAGCCAGGGCGATTGTCAGGGCGGTGCAAATGGCGAACGAGTCACTCAGGGTTGATTGATGCTTTAAGCTGGCAAGAATAAGATTGGTTTAGGCAGGAGACAGAATTTCGTGTTGTTAATGATCGATAATTACGATTCATTTACTTATAACATCGTGCAATACCTGGGTGAACTGGGTGCCGATGTCCAGGTTTACCGTAATGACGCGGTGACTATCGAGACCATCGAGGCCATGAATCCAACGCAGATTGTCATATCACCAGGGCCTTGCACGCCGGACAAGGCTGGTATTACTACTGCAGTAATCGATCATTTCGCCGGCAAGATACCCATGCTGGGCATCTGTCTTGGGCATCAGAGCATCGGTCAGGTGTTTGGCGGCAACATCGTGCGCGCCGCCAGGGTGATGCATGGCAAGTTGTCCAGCATTTACCATGATGGGCGGGGTGTGTTCAGTACACTGAGTAATCCGTTCACCGCAACCCGGTATCACTCCCTGGTGATCGAGGCGGACTCACTACCGGATTGTCTGCAGGTGACGGCATGGACCCAGGGCGCAGCCGGGGAACGTGAAGAAATCATGGCTGTGCGTCACACCAGCCTGGCAATTCAAGGTGTGCAATTTCATCCCGAGTCGATCTTGAGTGAGCATGGTCATCGGCTACTACAAAATTTTCTGGAAAACGCTTAGCAGCCTTGCTTCTCACCATAGAAGACATGGGATGACAGAGTTGGAGAGAACAGGATAGACACACTATGGATATCAAATCAGCAATAAAACGAGTGACCGGAGGCCTGGATCTGAGTAAGGATGAGATGATCGCCGTCATGCGCCACATCATGTCGGGGGCCTCCACGGATGCACAGAACGCGGCGTTTCTCGTGGGCTTGCAGATGAAGGGGGTGAAGGCCGCGGAAATTCTCGGTGGTGCCACGGTCATGCGGGAGCTGGCGACGCCAGTCACTCTCGCTTCCAGCACCCATCTGGTAGACACCTGTGGCACCGGCGGCAGCGGGGCCAACAAATTTAATATCTCAACCGCAGCAGCCATCGTTGCTGCGGCAGCAGGGGCCAGGGTTGCCAAACATGGTAATCGCGGCGCTACCAGTGTCAGTGGTAGTGCCGATGTGTTGGAAGCCGCAGGACTCAATCTGTCTCTAAGGGCGGATCAGGTCGCTAGCACCATCGAAGAGGTGGGTGTGGGCTTCATGTTTGCCCCCGCGCATCACAGTGCCATGAAACATGTCATCACGGCGCGCAGGGAAATCGGAGTGCGCACCGTATTTAATTTGCTGGGACCACTTACCAATCCGGCATCCGCGTCGAATCAGGTGATGGGGGTATTCGATCCGGACTGGATCCCCGCGCTGCTGAGCGTATTTAAGGAGTTGGGAAGTAATCATGTGCTCATCGTCTCGTCAGCAGATGGGCTGGACGAAATAAGCAGTTCGGCAGCGACTCATGTGGGCGAGTTAAAGGATGGTGAGTGCAATACCTATTCCATCTCACCAGCAGATTTTGGCATAGAGCAGTATGACAATTTCGATATGCTGAAGATCGACAGCGTACAGGCCAGCCTGGAGATGCTGAAGCAGGCATTGAATTATGACAATCGGGCGGCAGGCGATATAGTGGCCCTGAATGCGGGTGCTGCAATCTATGTAGCCGGTCTCGCCGACGATCTACGCGCCGGGGTGGAACGGGCACAGGCGGTGATGCGAAGCGGAGAGGCCCTGGATAAGCTGGAGCAATTGGTGAACTTTACTCAGTCCATTGTCATGCAGGAGTAAGCTGGCATATGCCCATCGCAACTATCCTCGATCAAATTATCGAGCACAAGCGGCTCCAAGTCGAGCGCGCCAGGGCACGGGTTTCACTGCCCGATCTGATTTCTTCCTTGCCGCCGGCAGACGCATCGCGAGCCTTTACCCAAGCTCTGGCCAACCAGATTCGACAGCAAAAACCCGCAGTAATTGCCGAAATCAAGAAGGCATCTCCTTCGAAGGGCGTGATTCGGGGAAATTTTGATCCGGCAGCTCTTGCCCGGGACTTCGAAGACAATGGTGCCACCTGTCTTTCTATTCTGACCGATGAAAAATATTTTCAAGGTGCGAATGAATTCTTGCTTGAAGCCAGGGCGGCCTGCTCTTTACCGGTAATTCGCAAGGACTTCATGATCGACCCTTATCAGATCGCCGAGTCGAAGGCACTGGGGGCCGACTGTATATTGCTGATTGTAGCGGCGCTGGGAGAGGCCCAACTGCAGGAGTTGGCGGCCTTCGCCGATGAGCTCGTCATCGATATTCTGATCGAAGTTCATGACCGACAAGAACTCGATCGGGCGCTGGAGCTGAACATCGAACTCATCGGCATCAATAACAGGAACCTGCATACGTTTGAAACTAACCTGCAAACGACGTTGGATCTGGCAAGCAGTATTCCCGCAGACAAATTAATTATTACAGAAAGCGGAATAAATACCTCTGCCGACGTGAGCAGGATGACGAGTGAGGGTATCTATGGTTTTCTGGTAGGAGAAGCATTGATGCGGGCAAGCAGTCCCGGCTCCAAGCTGAAACAATTGATGTTTAGCGAGTGCCAAATACCACGATAGTCTTGCCCGCAACACTAACTAATTCCTGCTCTTCCAGTGCCTTCAGGACGCGACCCGCCATCTCTCGAGAACAGTTAACGATGCGGCCAATTTCCTGTCGAGTGATCTTGATCTGCATTCCATCCGGGTGGGTCATGGCGTCCGGTTCTTTGCTAAGGTCAATCAGCGTGCGCGCGATGCGACCGGTGACATCGTAGAAAGCGAGGTCGCCAACTTTTCGCGTGGTATTGCGCAATCTATGGGCCATCTGCTGACCGATAGTGAAAACAATTTCTGGATGTGCACGGATATAGCTATTGAAGTTGTTATAGCTGATTTCTGCAACTTCACAGGCAGACCTGGTTCGGCACCAGGCGCTTCTTTCTTCCGATTGCTCGAACCGGCCCATCTCGCCGAAGAAGTCACCCGGGTTCAGATAGGCAATGATAACTTCCTTGCCATCATCGTCTTCGAGGACAACCGACACCGAACCCTTGATGATATAATACAGGATGTCGCACTTGTCGCCTTCATATATTATGGTCGAGCGATTCGGGTAGCTCTTTCTATGACAGTGGGACAGAAAATTATCCAGGTCCTCAATATGTGGCGCTATGGCCATTAATGACATAGCAATATTCCTAAAAATCGGATCGACTTCAAATATGTATCACAATTTGGCTGTAATTGTGAGATACCGATCATAATAAATGGGCTTTTCGAATCTCGATGTCGCGTACGTATCGCCAGACTCTGCGTAGGTTTGCGGTATGATTCAAATAGAGCTGAAATATGAATTATGTTAATCTTGCGCGCCCTCGACTACATTGATTGTATCGGTTAATTGCCGCTATTACTTAATTGCCTAGTTCAATTAAGTGCTAGTTGATCTCAGGCTCCCTTGCACAGAGAAAATGATTATGAATGCTCGTATTAAATGGGTTCAGGACGTTATGTTTGTTGCCGAGTCGGGTACTGGCCATGCCCTGGTGCTGGATGGCGCACCGGCCGGTGGCGGCAGAAATATGGGGATGCGCCCGATGGAATTGATGGTGCTGAGTGTCGGCAGTTGTTCATCATACGATGTGGTGACGATTCTGAAAAAGGCGCGACAGGAAATCACCAGCTGTGAAGCCGAGGTGACTGCCGAACGGGTAGACGCGACTCCGGCCATCTTCGAATCTATTCATTTACACTTCAAGCTGGCGGGACGCAATTTGAGTGAAAAGCAGGTGGCCAGGGCGATTGAATTCTCGGCCGAGAAATACTGCTCCGCCTCAATCATGATGAAAAATGCAGGGGTGAAGGTCACTCACGATTTTGAAATTATTCAGACATAAAGGGCGGACTCTCCTTCTAATTGATTGGGTGTAGGTGTGGGACGCAAGCTCGGAGCAGGGGGGTTATTTTGCCGTTCCAGTGGGCCATCCCTGGCCCACTTCCCTGTGGGTCAGGGATGGCCCACTGGAACGGCAAAATAGTACCCCTTGCCAATCCCTGTTACACGCATCAACTACCGAAATAGCTCTCAAAATCCTGTGAGGATATCTCACGCTCTGATCCGGTTAAGGCAACAAATGCTTAAATCCGATAGGCGGTTGTCTTCATGATTTGGGAAACGGCGGTCATGGCTTGTTTGACCGGAGCGGGGAGTTCGGCGCCGCCTGCGTTGCGGGCTAAGTCGCCGTGCTGTTTTTCATCTACGATCATCTGTTTGAGGATGGCTTTGCTCTTCGCATCTTCAGTCGGGAGTTTTTCAAGGTGATCTTCCAGGTGTGCGCAGACCTGATCTTCGGTTGCAGCGACAAACCCCAGGCTCCATTTGTCGCCGGCGATTCCCGCCGCGGCACCGATGCCGTATGACAGTGCATACCACAATGGATTTAGCAGGCTGGGTCGGCTGTCCAACTGCCGCAGTCTGTCTTCGCACCAGGCCAGATGGTCGACTTCTTCCGCGGCGGCTTGTTGCATGGACTCACGCACATCACCCAGCTTCGCCGTCGCAGCCTGTCCCTGGTAAAGCGCCTGGGCACAGACTTCACCGGTGTGATTAATTCGCATTAGACCTGCGGTGTGGCGGCGCTCGCTGGGACTCAGTTCGCCGTCATTTAATTCTTCTGCGGGGGAGGCGCGTCGGGCCTGGCTGGAGCCAGGAACGCAGGTACGCAGCGCCAGGTCAAACTGAATCAGGCATTGATCGAGAAAGCTGTGATTGGGACTTCGCATTCATTCATTCTCGCGCGCAACCGCACGATACGCAATATCTGGGCGAAAATACAGCTTGTTCCAACTGATTTGATGTACCAGTTCGTAGGCGGCGGCCTGGGCTTCTGACACCGTGTTCCCCAGTGCCGTGGCACAGAGGACGCGGCCGCCGCTGGTAAGCACCCGCGTTTCCTCCGAATCAGCATTCGACAATTTAGTACCGGCATGGAATATTTTCTGGTGCTCGCCCGTGGGCTCATCGAGACCGTTAATGGGCTGATCTTTGTCGTAGGATAGGGGATAACCGCCCGCCGCCAGGACTACACCGACGGCGTAGCGGGAATCCCAACTCGCGGTTTGCTGATCCAGGGATTGATCGAGTGCGGCCAGACAGTGTTTCACGAGGTCTGATTGCAAGCGCATCATCACCGGTTGTGCCTCAGGGTCCCCAAATCGACAATTAAACTCAATCACACTCACTGCACCGCTGGCAGAAATCATCAGTCCAGCATAGAGAAAACCTACATAGTCGTTACCGTCTGCCGCCATTCCCTCGACAGTGGGTAGGATGACTTCATCCATAATTCTTTGGTATACCGCTTCGTTTACCACCGGCGCTGGTGAGTAGGCACCCATGCCGCCGGTGTTCGGACCCTTGTCCCCGGCATCTCTGGCCTTGTGATCCTGGGAAGTGGCCATGGGCAGCACGTGTTTGCCATCTACCATGGCAATAAAGCTGGCTTCCTCACCACCGAGGAAGTCCTCGATGACGATGCGGTGTCCGGCTTCACCGAAGCGATTACCAGACAACATGTCTTCGGCTGCGGCAATAGCTTCTGCCACGGTTGGTGCCACGATCACACCCTTACCTGCGGCCAGGCCGTCTGCCTTGATGACGATGGGCGCACCCTGAGCCTCGATATACGCCCTGGCCGCAGTGACCTCGGTAAAAGTCTGATAGGCTGAAGTAGGGATGCCATGGCGACTGAGAAAATCTTTGCTAAAGGCCTTCGAACCCTCTAATTGTGAGGCGGCTTGAGAGGGCCCAAAGCAGGGAAGCTTGCGCTGCTTGAAGTAGTCCACTATGCCGCCTACCAGCGGCGCCTCGGGTCCGATTATGGTGAGCGTAATGGACTCCCTTTGAGCGAATTCTGCCAGGGCGGCAAAGTCCATCACATCGATAGCGACATTTTCCAGTTTGTCCTCAAGCGCAGTGCCTGCATTGCCCGGTGCCACAAAAACTTTCTCGACGTCTGTTGACTGTGCCGCTTTCCAGGCCAGTGCATGTTCGCGACCGCCGCTGCCGGTGACAAGTATCTTCATGAAAGCGTTTCCTAACAGCCTGCTAGTGGCGAAAATGTCTGACCGCGGAAAACACCATGGCGATGTCAGCCTCGTCGGCGGCCGCAATAACCTCATCGTCGCGCATGGAGCCGCCGGGTTGGATGACTGCGGTAATTCCAGCCGCCGCCGCCGCATCGATGCCGTCGCGAAATGGGAAGAAGGCATCTGAAGCCATCACCGAGCCGTTCACTTCCAGATCCGCATCCGCTGCCTTGATACCTGCAATTCGGGCGCTGACAATGCGGCTCATTTGACCGGCTCCGATGCCGATGGTCTGGTGATTCCTGCAATAGACGATGGCATTGGACTTGACGTATTGGGCCACACTCCAGGCAAACAGCAAATCTCGAATTTCATCTGCGGACGGTTGGCGCGCAGTTACGACCTTGAGATCATCACGGCTGATTACATGAATATCTCGGTCCTGTACCAACAAGCCGCCATTGACCCGCTTGTAATCCAAATCAGCTGGACGCTCGACACCGAACTGGCCGCAACTCAGAACCCGGACATTTTTCTTCGCCGCGGTGATCTGCAGCGCCTGCTCCGATACAGTTGGCGCGATGATTACTTCAGTGAATTGTTGATCCACGATCCGCTGCGCTGTTTCTGCGTCCAGTTCCCGGTTGAAGGCGATGATGCCGCCAAATGCAGAGGTGGGATCGGTCTGAAATGCCAGTTCATAGGCGCTCAGAGGGGATTGGGCAATGGCGACGCCACAGGGATTGGCATGTTTTACGATGACACAGGCTGGGTCTGTAAATGATTTGACGCAATCCAGTGCGGCATCCGTATCGGCGATGTTGTTGTAAGACAGTGCCTTCCCCTGCAGCTGTCTGGCCGTGCTGATGCTAGCCCCCAGTGGATTCTTCTCTTTGTAGAAAGCTGCCTGTTGATGGGGATTTTCCCCATAACGCATCTCCTGACTCTTGATAAATTGGGTATTGAATGTGCGCGGAAAACTGGAATTTGACTCTGTCCCAGACTTCAGCCTGGTGCCTAGGTAGTTGGCGATGGCGCCATCATAGGCCGCCGTGTGTTCGAAAGCCTTAACGGCCAGGTCGAAGCGGGTTGCCTGATCCAGCGCGCCTTCTCCTTTCTCGAGTAATTCAATGATTTGATCATAATCACCGGGATTGACGACCACGGCAACGAAGCGATTGTTCTTGGCCGCGGCACGCAGCATGGTTGGGCCGCCAATATCGATATTTTCAATAGCGCTGGGCAGGTCACAGTCAGGTTTTGCCACTGTTGCCTCGAATGGATAGAGATTGACGACTACCAGGTCAATCGGTGGTATGTCGTGCTTGACCATGATCGCCTGATCCTGATCCCGGCGCGCCAGAATGCCACCGTGGATTTTTGGGTGCAGGGTCTTGACTCGGCCATCCATCATCTCGGGATATCCGGTGTACTCGGAAATTTCCACGGCGGGAATATTATCCGATGTCAGTAGTTTATAGGTGCCGCCAGTTGAGAGTATTTCGATCTTGAGTTGATGCAGGGCCCGGGCGAAGTCGACGATGCCAGTCTTGTCGGAAACACTAATCAATGCTCGACGGATGGCGCCAGAGTTTTCTGAAGTCATAGAATTTTCTTTGCTTAATTAATCTTATAGGGTGGACGCAAGACCAAATCTTCGAGCCGCCCTGAGCAGGCGAGTTCGGTTGACTGACCGTTGTAAAATCAATCTTGTTTCAGTAATCCGTACTGTTTCAATTTGGTGCGTAGGGTACCACGGTTCAATCCCAGCATGATAGACGCCTTGCTCTGATTATTACCCGCGCGTTGCATCACCGCCCGCAGTAGTGGCGCTTCGACCTCGGCCATCACCATTTGATGCAAATTCCTGACAGGCTCATCTTCGATATGCTGGAAATAACGTGTCAGGGCTATTTCCACATGGAAACGTAGGGAGCGTTGGTCGCTTATCGGCGGTCTGATTTGATCATCGATATTGTAGCTTGAGTCCATTGTCACTTCGTCCAGTTCACTCATGCGGCAAGCACTCCAGTATTCCCGGCCAGCCAATCGAAGTACTCCCGACACTGGTCCAGTTGCGCAGCTGGCGTTGCCGCAGCATTAAATTGTATCAAAAATTCACGACAACCAGGCTCTCCCTTCACGTACTTGGCGACATGCTTGCGGGCGTACCATACACCTTTAACTTCACCGTAGAAGTCATGCAGTTTACGCAAGTGCGTGCGGATGATCTGTAGTTTGCTATGTGGTGAAGGTGGTGCAAGTGTCACCCCGGTATCCAGAAAATGCTGAATCTCCCGGAATATCCAGGGTTTTCCCTGGGCTGCTCGACCAATCATCAAGCCATCGACCTGGGTCTGTGTTAGCACTTGGGCCGCCTTTTCCGGGGAATCGATATCACCATTGGCAATCACAGGGATTCTTACGGCCTGCTTGATCGCGGCAATAGTCTCGTACTCCGCAGTTCCCCTGAACCGACACTCTCGCGTGCGACCATGAACGCTGAGCAGGGCAATGCCGCAGTCTTCCGCGATGCGGGCGACTTCGGTACCGTTGCGGCTCGTGGGGCACCAACCCGTTCTGATCTTAAGAGTGACCGGAATATCGACACTGCTAACTACCTGGCGGAGGATCCTGGATACGAGCCTAGTGTCCTTCAACAGGGCAGAACCTGCCGCCTTCTTTAATACTTTTTTCGCCGGGCAGCCCATATTAATGTCTATAGCATCGGCACCGCGGCTTGCATTTGCCCTGGCGGCCGCCGCCATCAGCTTCGGATCCGAGCCGGCGATCTGAACCACCTGGGGTCCGGCTATCCTTGGCTTGATTTGTTTCAGTCGATTCCTCTCGTTATGCCAAAGCTCACTGTTACTGGTGAGCATTTCACCGATCGTTAAGCCGGCACCCAGTTGGCTGCAGATTTCGCGAAATGGTGTGTCACTGACTCCAACCATCGGTGCCAAGAATAACGAATTTTTAAGTTGATAGGGGCCGATGCTTATCATTGAAATCGAGCCAATATGGGCGCTTCATGTGGAAGGGGGCACCTATAATAGCCGGGAGCCTTTTTCAGTGAAAGGACTTAGCGCGCATTTTTGAATAAAGTTCCTTTAAGAGCCCTTTTCGAGGCGGCCTAGTTGAAAACCGAAGGGCGTCGAAAGGCAAGAGTGTAATTCACGGCATCTGGGCCGGGATCCATCAGATCCAGTCTGATTTGTACGGGAGTCGCGACCGGCATCAGTGACACAGGCAGTAAACCCGGGTCCAGATATTCGACCGGGGAAAATTCTCTTAAGGCAACGATGCCATTGGCAGCCGTATTAAAGCTCAAGATCAAAATCGGGAAGGCCTGAGGAAAGTCTGCGGTGTTTCTGAATTCGACATTGACCACGAAAGCATCGGCGCGGTCAGGGTGGCTACGCACCATCAGATTGTCGCTGCGTATCTCATCGAGACTCGAGTAGACGGGCAGGTCGCATCTCAACCACTGACATCCGAACTCGTACAATGGTCGAATCCGGGTAAGCTGGCTATAGACCGCCATCTCTTGCCAGAGAAATTGTGCGGTCAATATTGCCGTAAGCAGCACCATGGCAGTGGCGAGTAAACCCTGGCGTAACCACTGGGATTCGCCGCTTCCCAGTAGTTCTAACGGTGTGGATACCTGGTTTAACGCGGCCAGATTCTCTTCCGGTATCGCCTCCAGTGCTTCCTCATCTCTAAGTTCGGCCTCCAGTGCGCGGGCGCGGATGGCTTCGGTGCTGTCAGCCTCTTCTTCTCTATTGGCTGCATTGGCTGCGCTGAGCACCTCGGCTGTATCGGCCCGCGCTGCTGCCATGCCTGGATCCGTATCGCCATCGGCCTGGCCCGCCGCCGAATCGGACTCGGGGCTGTCGAAATCATCATCAGTTTCCTGAGCCATAGACGCAGGAATTTCTGCAGCAGTTTCCGAGATCAATCCCTCGTCTGCTTCTGACAGCGGTTCCATCGTTTCGGTAAAAGCTTCATAAAAATCTGACTCTTCCTGATTTCGATCAGATGGTTCTGAATGCGGCAGCTCTACAGTAAAGAACTGTGCAGATTCGGGCTCCTTTTCGCCTTGCGGTTCAGTATCGGTGTCCATACCTGAGTCCAAACCAGGACCTGCACCCAGGTCGATGCCCAGGTCGATGCCCGGGACGAGTTCGGGGGCAATATCGGATTCAGTTTCCCCACTTTCCTCGAGAAAGATTGCCTCGGAGAAGGCCGCTTCTGTAGAATCGATATCTTCCGAGTCGGATTCTGCAAGCGCTACCTCGGCTTCGATTTCGACGTCGGCGGATACTACATCCAACCAAACCAGGACCTGCACCCAGGTCGATGCCCGGGACGAGTTCGGGGGCAATATCGGATTCAGTTTCCCCACTTTCCTCGAGAAAGATTGCCTCGGAGAAGGCCGCTTCTGTAGAATCGATATCTTCCGAGTCGGATTCTGCAAGCGCTACCTCGGCTTCGATTTCGACGTCGGCGGATACTACATCCGACATCGTATCGGTGAGAGCGCTGCGGGTCAGGAAATTTGTTGGATCGAAGTAATCTTGCGGGTTATTGCCGACGAAGACAGAATCCTCCGCTACGTCATCGGACAGGTCATGGTCCTCATCGATTAAGTGTTGCATGGCTTCGAAGACCGTGAGGCAGGCGCCGCAGCGGACTCTGCCAGCCGCCGATTCCAGCAAGCGCGCACTGGTGTTGAAGGTTGAGTCACAGCCTGGACATTGAGTAACGTGAAATGCCATTCAAACCTGATTTGAAATTAGGGTTTTTGATGCCGGGGCGTCTCCGATCGAGGGGCCCATATTCCGGGCGTTCAGAGTTGCCGGTCTTCTGCCTCGGCTTCTCTGCACGATTGTAGGTGAAGTGGTCAGAAAAACAACTTTAGCCGAATCGCGTACCGCTTAACCTCACCCACTCCATCTCAACTGTCGGCGTGTCCATCACGAACCAGCGTTCATAAGTATTCAGTACTGTATCGGCTTGTTCATGTAAAAGCCCTGACAGGACTATTTTGCCACCAGGCTTCAGCAGTGCCGAGAATTTCTCGGCTAGCTGCAGCAGCGGCTCCGCAAGTATATTGGCGAGCAGTAAATCTGCTTGTATTTGGGGCAGGGCCTCGGGCAGACAGGCAGTCAGCACGGCATCGTCAATATTGTTGCGATGACTATTATCCAGGGTGGCCGTTATAGCCTGTGGGTCATTGTCGACCCCGTAAACCCTGTCGGCGCCGAGCAATGCCGCCGCAATTGCCAGCACACCTGAACCGCAGCCATAGTCGATTACTTCGGACCCCTGTAGCTGCGCCTGTGCCAGCCATTGTAAACACATAGACGTGGTCGCGTGACTGCCGCTACCGAAGGCCAGGCCAGGATCCAGCATGATATTGATAGCGTTGCCATCGGGAGGCGATTGCCAGCTTGGACAGATCCAGAGCTTGTCGCCAAACTGCATGGCCTTAAAGTCCTGCATCCAGCTACGCTCCCAATCCTGATCTTCCAATACTTCCACCTGCAACATGCGCTTATTGATTACGGAGGGATGCTGTTTCAGCCATTTAAGCAGGGCTTCTAAATCCGCAGTCTTGTCGAATAGGCAAAGCAGATAGCTGTTATCCCATAAAGAAGTGCTACCTGGCTCTAATTGAAATATGGCCTGATTTTCAGCATCGAGATAACTAATCGAGATGGCGCCGTTGGCCAGCAAGCGCGGCTCCAGGGCGTCGATCTGATCCGATTGAAGCTGGATTTTAAGTTGTTGCCAGGGCATGAATGACTTTAGCAATAAGAGAAAAGGAATCAGCCGAAAGCTCCACGTTGCACGAAGAACAGGATGGAGAAAGTCAGTGGAGAAAGTCAGGAACTTAGTTTTTCTTCAAGGTAGTGAATGTTAACGCCACCCTTATGAAATTCGGAGTCGCGTACCAGTTCGCGCTGCAGTGGAATATTGCTCTTGATTCCATCGATCAGCAGCTCATCCAGCGCGATTTGCATCCGCATCAAGGCCTGCTCTCGATCATCGCCGTAGCAGATCAGCTTGGCAATAAGAGAATCATAGTGAGGGGGAACGGTGTATCCGCTGTACAGGTGAGAATCGACCCGCACACCGATGCCACCTGGCGCGTGGAACAAGTTTACCTTGCCAGGAGATGGCAGGAAACTAACCGGGTCTTCGGCGTTTATCCTGCACTCGAAGGCATGGCCGGTGATAGTAATGTCTTCCTGCTTCAGGGACAGAGCCGCACCGCCAGCGATTAACAATTGTTCCCGTACGATATCTATACCTGTCACCATCTCGGTAACCGGGTGTTCTACCTGCACCCGGGTATTCATCTCGATGAAATAGAAAGCCTCATCCTCATAGAGAAATTCCAGGGTGCCGGCGCCACGGTAATTCAAGTTCTTGCAAGCCTGGACACAGGTTTCTGCAACCTCGGCCCGTATCGCAGTGGGGATATCTGGGGCGGGCGCTTCTTCGAGCACCTTTTGATGGCGACGTTGCATGGAACAGTCTCTGTCCCCCAGGTGAATCGCATTGCCCTGACCGTCGCCTAATACCTGTATTTCCACATGACGTGGATTTTCGAGGAATTTTTCGAGGTAGACGACGCCACTGCCGAAGAACGATTTGGCTTCCGTCTGGGTAACATAAACGCCTTTTAGCAGGGCGGCCTCGTTGTGCACGACGCGCATGCCACGGCCACCGCCGCCGGCGGCTGCCTTGATGATGACCGGATAACCGATTTCTTTCGCCAGTGCCAGGGTGCGATCATTGTTGTCATCCAGCGGGCCATTGGAGCCGGGCACCGTCGGCACACCGGCTTTGCGCATTAACTCGATGGCGGAGACTTTGTCTCCCATCATGCGAATCGTTTCGGCCTGTGGTCCGATAAAAACAAAGCCGCTGTTCTCAACCTGCTCTGCGAAATCTGCATTTTCCGACAGAAAGCCATAGCCTGGATGGACGGCGTCGGCATCGGTCACTTCCATGGCGCTGATAATAGAAGGAATATTCAAATAACTATCGGTGGAACTCGGGGGGCCGATGCAGACAGATTCATCGGAGAGGCGGACATGCATCAGATCTTTGTCCGCGCTGGAGTGAACGGCAACCGTCCTGATTCCCAGCGCCTTGCAGGCGCGCAGCACGCGAAGCGCTATTTCTCCACGGTTGGCTATAACAACTTTTTCAAGCATGAACGCTTCCTGGAAAAGATGGGTTTTGGATTTTAAACCGTTGTTGGGTACTTATTGGTTGATAATATGGGCGGATGATGGCTATTGGGAGTCGGCTGTCAGACGATTCTGATCAGGGCTTGATCGAATTCTACGGGCTCACCGTCCTCGATCAGAAATGCCGCAACTACACCCGCATAATCTGCTTCTATCTGGTTCATCATCTTCATGGCCTCTACGATGCAGACCACATCACCGACCTTAACGTGTTGTCCCACTTCGACGTAGGGCGGCGAAGATGGTGCCGGCGCCCGATAGAACGTGCCAACCATGGGTGACTGGATGATATTGCCCTCGCTGGCGGTAGCGGCAGCCGGTGCTTCGGCTTCCGCCACGACAGGCGCGGCTGGCGGTGCTGCAATTGCCGCCACCGGGTGGGCGACTAGGGTTGAGCTTAATGCTCGGCTGATGCGAATGGATTCTTCACCTTCCTTAATCTCGATCTCCGCAATGTCAGAGGCTTCCAGAAGTTCTATCAATTTTTTTACTTTTCTAATATCCATAACAGGGTTCCGCCGAGCTTTTCTAGTCTGCCAGTGTCTTGCATGCTGCTGTCAGCGCAAATTCATAACCTTGCGCGCCCAGACCTATGACGCAACCCACGGCGATGTCTGAAAAATAGGATTTTTGTCGATACTCTTCCCGTTTAAACAAGTTCGACAGATGCACTTCGATGAAAGGTATTTCGCTAGCCAGGATCGCATCCCGCAGGGCAATGCTGGTGTGGGTGAAGCCGCCGAAATTGACGATCATGAAGGCCGTCCCATCTTCGCGCGCGGTGTGCAGGCGCTCGATAAGCTCAGCCTCTGCATTGCTCTGCATGGCATGGAATTCATGGCCCGCTGCTGCACACTGCGTGGCTAGACGGCTATTAATGTCATCCAGGGTGTCATGACCGTAAATATGCGGTTCACGGCTACCGAGGAGATTCAGATTGGGCCCGTGCAGGGCCAGAATAGACGCCATGATTGTGTTTTCCCCATTGCGGCAGGCAGCTTGCAGATTTTGTAAGTTTTGCTGGTTTTCTGCCTGATTGTCAATTTTAGCCGCATTTTCTCAGAAAATACCGCGTATTTCACTCATTATGACAAGAAAAACCGGAAACGCTCAGGGCTTAAGCCTGTGTTCTGCACGCTGAGGAGGGTAGCAGAAGCCCCAGTCGGCACAGCCCTGATACTCGATAATCAGGATGCTGTCGGGGCCGGGCACGGTGGTGAGGCTAATATCGACGCTGACATTGTCGTAGTAGGCTACGATCTCACCGAAAAATTGATCGGTCCTCTCCATTCCTTCCGGTAGCACAAAATCCACAGAGATCGTCCCAGCTTGTCCAGCGCCCGTGGCCGCAGCGGTCATGCTGAATTTAAATGCATGTCGATACAGATAGTGCTTACTGGCGAGGAACCAGTCGACACGCAGCCGGCCGGGACTCACTTCACTGACATAGAACGGGAATGCCTCTTCCAGACTCAAGGGCACGGGCACAGTTTCGGATTGGGTGGTAAGACCGCTGCTGGACCGTGGCAGCAATTGTGCCATAAGGAAGTTGCTGCCCAGGCCAAACAGTAGCGTGGTCGTGGTCAGGATTGTAGCTAGACGCTTCAAGATCATAGTAATTCGACCCGCGCATATGGATTTTGTTTCATAAAAGCCCCGTTAAAACCACTAAACCGGATAGCGATCGAATACTAGGCTGGCGTTGGTGCCACCGAACCCGAAACTGTTCGACATGATTCGATTGAGCTGCACATCGTCCTGACGCGCCAGCGCAATCGGCAGACCGGCCGCGGCCGGATCGAGATTATCGATATTGGCCGAAGCGGCGATGAAATTATTTTCCATCATTAACAAGCTATAAATGGCTTCCTGGGCGCCGGCAGCGCCCAGCGAATGGCCGCTCAAGGATTTTGTTGAATTGATGGTGGGCACTTTATCGCCGAAAACGTCCCGAATTGCTTTCAGTTCGGAGATGTCTCCGGCCGGGGTGCTGGTGCCATGGGTGTTGATATAGTCCACTTGGCCCTGCAGATTTTGCATCGCCATACGCATGGCACGTGCGCCGCCCTCTCCCGACGGTGCCACCATGTCATGACCGTCCGATGTGGCACCGTAGCCCGTGAGTTCTGCGTAGATTTTTGCATCCCTGGCGAGGGCGTGATCCAGCGCCTCGATAACCAGTACCGCACCACCGCCGGCAATCACGAAGCCGTCCCTATCGATATCGAAGGCGCGAGAGGCTTTGTCCGGCGTGTCGTTGAAGCCCCTCGATAGGGCGCCCATGGCATCAAACATATGGGACATGGTCCAGTGCTCTGACTCACCGCCGCCGGCGAAAACGATATCCTGTTTCTCGAGCTGGATAAGCTCCATCCCGTGACCGATGCAATGGGCGCTGGTGGCACAGGCGGAGGAAATCGTGTAGTTGACTCCCTTGATCTTGAACGGTGTTGCCAGGCAGGCTGAAACCGTACTGCTCATGGTGCGGGGGGCGCGATAGGGCCCTACCCGACGCAGGCCTTTCTCGCGCATGATATCGGTGGCTTCCAGCTGATCTTGCGGGGAGCCGCCACCTGAACCAACGACGATGCCGGTGCGTTCATTGGAGACCTGTTGTGGTGTCAGGCGGGAATCGGCAATCGCCTGCTCCATGGCAATGTAACTGTAAGCGGAGGCATCACCCATGAAACGTAGAATCTTACGGTCGATCATGGCCACGGTATCGATGTCCACAGATCCACTGATATGGCTGCGCATGCCAATTTCTTCATAGGATGAATTGTGTTTTATGCCACTTCGCCCTTCTCTAAGCGAATCGAGAACGGTGTCTCTATCGTTGCCCAAACAGGACACGATACCGATACCAGTAACAACCACACGTCGCATAATTACCTCTGCTGCCTAGCTAGTTTCTATTCCTAAAGACTAAAAGGCTTTTTCTGGAGTGAAAAGGCCAACTTTTAGACTCTTGGTTGTATAAATAGTTTTACCATCGACAATCACGCTACCATCGGCTACGCCAAGCACCAGAGAGCGATTGATGACGCGTTTTACGGACAGGTCATAGGTCACTTTTTTGGCGTCGGGCAAGATTTCTCCAGCGAATTTTACTTCACCGGAGCCCAATGCGCGCCCCCTGCCAGGGAAGCCGCTCCAGCCGAGGAAGAATCCGACCAGCTGCCAGAGGGCATCGAGACCCAGACATCCGGGCATGACGGGATCACCGTTGAAATGACAGGCGAAGAACCACAGCTCAGGCTTGATATCCAGCTCGGCAATAATCTGGCCGCGACCATATTCACCCCCATCGCTGGTAATTTCCGTGATTCGATCCATCATCAACATATTGCCAATGGGCAGTTTTGCGTTTCCCGGTCCGAAAAGCCGACCATGGCCGCATTCTACCAAGTCGTCCATATCATAGGCGCCCTTGGGGACAAAGTGGTCATTCATTGGTCTAGTAGATGAATTCATAGATTATTGCCAGCCCCCCTCAAGGCACATCAGAAAGCATGCGATGTTATCCTGCCGTAGCCAAATAATCGATAATAAATTGTCCTGAGCCATGACAGCGGGGCGCTTTCGCCGCGAATATTTATTATGGTGGCAGTTATTTGCTACCATTGCCGCTCGATTTTCAGGTGTTTCAGCTATGATCGTACCCGTAGTGTTGGCCGGTGGAGTAGGTTCGCGGCTGTGGCCACTTTCGAGAGCGCTGCTGCCAAAACAATTTGTTCGCTTTCCCCGGCAACAGGGCTCTCTGTTTCAGGACACCTTGAGCCGCCTCGAAGGGCTCGATAATTTAAGCAAGCCACTGGTAGTATGCAACGCGGACCATCGATTCCTGGTGGCGGAACAACTGAGGCTACTGGGGCAGGACCGCAGCACGATATTGTTGGAACCCGTGGGCAGGAATACCGCAGCGGCCGTGGCGATGGCGGCGTTGGTGGCACGGCAGCGGTACGACGACCCGGTAATTTTGATCCTTCCTGCTGACCATGTCATCGAAAATATTTCGGCGTTTCACGCGGCCATCGCTGCAGCCGAGAACCTCGCTCGTCAGCAGTTGCTGGTAACGTTTGGCATCGTACCGGACCTGCCGGAAACCGCTTATGGTTATATTGAGCAAGGTCCAGCACTCGAGGGCAAGACGGCGTTTAAGGTTCTTCGTTTTGTAGAAAAACCTGACCTCGACACGGCACAGTCCTATCTGGCGAGCGGGAATTATTTCTGGAACAGCGGCATGTTCATGTTCACTGCGTCGCGGTATCTGAAAGAGTTGAAACAATATGCGCCGGACATTTATGCCAGCTGCGCTGCGGCCTTCGCTGCAATCGAAGCCGGCGATGACTTCGAGCAAATTCCTGCCGAACTCTTTGCCAGTTGTCGCAGCGAATCCATCGACTACGCGGTAATGGAAAAGACCGACAGCGCTGCCGTCGTTCCCCTGGATGCAGGCTGGAACGATCTCGGTGCCTGGGATGCCATCTGGAAGGTGCAGGATAAAGACGGCGATGGCAACGTCATCAGCGGTGATGTTCTCAGCGTCGAAGTGGTGAATAGCTATATTCAGTCACAATCGCGGCTGGTGGCGGCAGTGGGGATGGAAGATGTCGTCATTGTCGAGACTGCCGATGCGGTGCTGGTGGCGAACAAGGCGAAAGTACAGGCGGTGAAACAAATAGTGGAGCAGCTTGAGGCGGCAAAGCGAAGTGAAAGCATTAATCATACCCTGGTCAATCGTCCCTGGGGTTCCTATGAATCACTGGCCCTCGGTGACGGCTATCAGGTAAAACACATCGTGGTTAATCCCGGGGCATCGCTGTCGTTACAGCTGCATCACCATCGGGCTGAGCACTGGACTGTGATTAAGGGTGCAGGGTTGATTCGCTGTGATGATAAGGAATTCACGCTGAACGCGAACGAGTCGACCTTCATTCCCTTGGGCAGCAAACATCGATTAAGCAATCCCGGCGCGGAAACGGTTGAGCTTATCGAAGTTCAGATAGGTGATTATTTGGGCGAGGACGATATCGTCCGTTTCGAAGATATCTACGGGCGAGCTGAGTAGATCCAAAGGACTCACTAGAAAAAATTCAGGAATTCTATGTCATTAATCAAGAAGTGCCTATTCCCAGTAGCCGGTTACGGTACGCGTTTCCTGCCCGCGACCAAGGCCATGCCCAAGGAGATGTTGCCCATCGTCACCAAGCCACTGATTCAATATGCGGTGGAAGAGGCCATGGCAGCTGGCATAACAGGGATGGCGTTTGTTACCGGACGAGGTAAACGCGCCTTAGAAGACCATTTTGACATTAGCTATGAGTTGAAGCACCAGATCGCCGGCTCCGATAAAGAAAAGCTGTTGGCGGAGACTCGTAATATTATTGAGAATTGTACCTTCTCCTATACTCGGCAAGTTGAAATGAAGGGCCTGGGCCACGCCATCGAAGTCGGTGGCAATCTAATTGGTGATGAGCCATTCGCCGTTATACTGGCGGACGATTACTGCGTTGCCGAAGACGATTCTGTGTTGAGCCAGATGGTCAAGCTATTTAATAAGTATCAATGCAGCATCGTTGCCATCGAAGCAGTGCCGCAGGATGAAACCGATCGCTACGGCATCATCGAAGGTGAAGAAGAGGCGGAAGGAGTATTCCGTATCAGCAACATGGTAGAAAAACCGGCTGCAGAGGACGCGCCGAGCAACCTGGCGATTGTCGGCCGCTACATTCTTACTCCCGATATCTTCGAAATTCTTCACAACACGCCTCCAGGCAAAAATGGGGAATTGCAGATTACGGACACCTTGTTAACTCAAGCGCAACAAGGCCAGGTCATCGGCTACAAGTTTCATGGGCGACGCTTTGACTGCGGCAGCGTGGATGGTTATATCGAAGCCATCAATTATACTTATGCCCAACAACGCGACTAACACGCATTCTCTGGTAAAATTCGGTATCGATTAACTGTTAGCTTGACTACTAATTTAACTACTTATCTAATGATCTGCCGACAATGACCTCCGAAATCACTTGCTTCAAGGCCTACGACATTCGTGGCAGGATTCCTGATCAGCTCAATGAAGATATTGCTTACCGGGTAGGCAGGGCCTACGTAGAATTCCTCGCACCGCAGCAAGTTGTGGTGGGCTACGATATCCGGCTCAGCAGCGAGCATCTCTGTGCTGCACTAACCGAGGGGCTCACGGATGGCGGTGCCGATGTGATTAATATCGGTCGCTGTGGCACCGAAGAAATTTACTTCGCTACTTCGCATTTGCGGGTCGGCGGCGGCATCGTAGTGACAGCCAGTCACAATCCGAAAGATTACAACGGCATGAAGCTGGTGCGGCAGGACTCAAGACCGATCAGCGGTGATACCGGACTGCAAGAGATTCGACGAATTGCCGAGCAGAATGAGTTTGCCGCAGTGCTTAACAAGGGCTCGGTAAGCAAACAAGATACACAAACCGCGTATCTGGAGCATTTACTGACCTATGTACAAAAGGATTCGCTAAAACCGCTGAAAATTGTTTGCAACGCGGGCAATGGTGGTGCCGGCGCCGTCATCGACTTGCTGGAATCACATCTGCCCTTCGAATTCATCAAGGTTCACCACGAGGCCGATGGCAATTTCCCCAATGGTGTGCCAAATCCCCTGCTGAAGGAAAATCGCCAACCCACGATCGATGCGATCAGGCAGCACCATGCCGATTTGGGTATCGCCTGGGACGGCGATTTCGATCGTTGTTTCTTCTTCGATGAAAACGGACGCTTCATCGAGGGCTATTACATCGTCGGCCTGCTCGCCCAAAAATTTCTGCAAGAGCAGACCGGCGCCAGCATCATTCATGACCCACGACTGACCTGGAACACGATCGAGATTGCCGAAACCCTCGGTGGCAATGCGATTCAATGCAAAACCGGCCACGCCTTTATCAAGGAGCGTATGCGCGCGGAAGATGCAGTCTATGGCGGCGAGATGAGTGCCCACCATTATTTTCGCGACTTCTTCTACTGTGACAGTGGTATGGTGCCCTGGTTGCTGGTGGTGGGACTCATGTCCAGTCAGGGCAAGCGCTTGTCAGAATTGGTCAATGAGAGGATGGCCGCCTATCCGGCGAGCGGTGAGATCAATCGCAGCGTCGAAGACCCAGGGGCGCTGATCGAGGCGATAGAACAACGATACAGTGCCGATGCCGAAAGCGTCGATCACACCGATGGACTCAGCATCTGTTTCGAGAAATGGCGTTTCAACCTGCGCATGTCCAATACCGAGCCAGTGCTGAGGTTAAATGTAGAATCCAGGGGCGATGAGGCATTGATGCGCGCAAAAACCGACGAGATAATAGCGATCATCGAGGGATGACGTGGCTCCGTGCTGCGGATACCGATCGACGAGGCCGGTGCCCTGGTAGAAGTTAGCAAGCAAGGCAAATCTCAACGGAGCACCGAATCTGTATACAGGTCTATTTTCGACAAAAACTATGAAGAATCCAGTTACCTTATGGAAAAAGCATTGCGAATTCCCGAGTTATCCCCAGAGTGGACGGAAAAACTGGGAGGCAGGCTGGGAACATGAATAGTCGAGAAGCGACCCTGGAAGATTTTGATGAAATATGGCCGATATTCCATGAGATTGTGTCCGCTGGGGCAAGCTACGCCTACGCGGTAGATACAACAAAGGCCGAGGCCATAAAAATATGGCTGGAGAGTCCTCGCAAGACTTATGTCTTTGAAGAAGACGGTCATATATTGGGTACTTATTTCCTCCAGGCTAATCAGGCGGGGGCCGGCAATCACGTTTGCAATTGCGGGTATATGGTTGCGACAAAGGCAAGAGGCAAAGGCCTGGCGACGGCGATGTGTCTGCACTCTCAGGAAGTAGCCATCGAATTAGGTTATAAGGCCATGCAATTCAATTTCGTTGCGGCCAGCAATGTCGACGCTGTCAGACTTTGGCATAAACTTGGCTTTGAAACTGTGGGCCGCTTGCCAAAGGCATTCGATGATCCCGAAAAAGGATATGTCGATGCACTGGTGATGTATAAGTGGTTGCGGGCAGAGCTGCCTTAATACAATAGAGCTGCTAATCGCTTCACCGTGCGCAGCGACTTCTAAAACAGAGCTGGATAAAAATGTGCCAGGATGTAAACCGGGCAGGAGTGAATAAGTGAAAGCTGCAAAAATTATCGCGATCGCGCTAGTCATCTATGTGGGGATTGTTATAGCGTTCGAATCTTTGCTTGGCTACTTTCAACCCGCCAACCAGAGCACTCTCGTCATTACTACGACAGACGAAGATGGTGCAAGTCACGACCGGGTTGTGGCTCGGCTGCGTAGCAACGGCCAACTCTACGTAGCTGCGAATCACTGGCCGCGCGCCTGGTTTAGACAGACATCGACAAATCCTGCTGTTGAAATTGAGATGGATGGCATTCGATCGAGTTATACGGCGGTGCCCGTTGCCGGTGAGGAGCATGATCGCGTTGATGATGACAATAGTCTTGGCTTCGTCTTTCGCGTGCTTACCGGTTTCCCTCCGCGTTATTTTGTCAGGCTGGAACCTCGTTAAATTCCGCTGCAAGGAATTGCGAGTCCTATGTGAAACCTCGCGAGCGTCCTGCCAGTCAGATTCGGAAAGCTCCTAATGATCCATGAACTGCCCGATAGAGCTACGGTGCGCCCGGAGCCAGTGATGATTACCGCAGGAGTATATGCAATTGAAGGCTTCTGGGCAGAATGGCATAAACTAGACGAAGGCGATCGAAGCATGCAAGCACCGCGTATTGAGTTACTCGAAGAAAAGACATTAGTTGGCATGCATGTCACCATGAATCTGATCGACGATACTACCAGCGAACTTTTTCGCCGATTTATGCCGCGGCGGGGAGAGATCAAACACAAACTAGATGCCAGCAATTACTGCATAAAGGCTTATGAGGATGCACACAGTTTCGAAAACTTCACGGGTGCTACCAAGTTCGAGAAATGGGCTGCGGTAGAAGTCGACAAGCTGGATAACATACCAATGGGCATGGAATCCCTTATTCTGAAAGGTGGCAAGTACGCTGTTTTTCTGCACGAGGGACCGGCTAGCGCTTTTCAAACCACTTTCCAGTATATCTTCGGCAACTGGTTTCCGAATTCAGAGTTCGATCTCGATAGCAGGGAACAATTCGAAATTTTGCCGCCTGGATACCGGCCAGATGATCCTAATGCCGAGGAAGAAGTGTGGATACCCGTAAAGTAAGGCCAGTCTGCCAATAGGACCTGACTGTTGTTAACATCTGGAGGAATCTAATTGATACTTGAAGTTGCGATACTGGACGTGAAACCCAGTCTGGGTACCGAGTTTGAATCCGCCTTCGCCCAAGCTGAATCCATCATCTCCGGCATGTCGGGGTATATTTCTCATGAACTCAACGCTGTATAGAGAATCCAGGCCGCTATCTGTTACTGGTTCACTGGGCCTGTCTCGAAGACCACACCGTTGGCTTCCGCGAGTCGAGGGAATATGAGCAGTGGAAAGCGCTGCTTCATCACTTCTTTGATCCCTTCCCAAGCGTCGAACACTACACCGCGGTCTCCTGAATCGGGAGTCGATTCTAGCTGACAGGTATCTCTCTAATGCTCATATTAGCGCGCGCCTAGGGATTCCACTCGCGGACCTTTTTTATCAGGCTTGTGGTGGAATCGTCCAGACCGCTGGGTTCGCCTGGAGCCTCGAGTGCATCGAATACTTGGCGGGATAGTCTCTTGCCGAGTTCCACACCCCACTGATCGAAGGCATTGATATTCCAGATAACACTCTGCACATAGACCTTGTGTTCAAACAAGGCGATGAGACTACCAAGGTTGTAGGGAGTGAGGGCAGATAGCAACAGGGTATTGCTGGGCTTGTTACCGGCAATGTATTGGTGGGGCGACTCCGGGTCGGTTTCCCCCGCCATGAGCGCGAGGCTCTGACTGAAACAGTTGGCCAGCAGCGCCCTGTGCTGGGTTTGAGCGTCCGCCACGGCAGCGGTGGCAAAGGCGATAAAATCCACGGGAATAAAATCGCTGCCCTGGTGGAGCAATTGAAAATAGGAGTGCTGGCCATCGCTGCCGACGCCGCCCCACAACACCTCCCCGGTGTCGAACCCAACAGCGACACCGTTGACATCGACACTCTTGCCCAGACTCTCCATGTAAAGTTGCTGCAGATATGCGGGCAGCAACTTCAGTCCCTGGCTATAGGGTACGACTGCGGTGCTATGACAATCGAAGAAGCCTCGATACCAAATTGTTATCAAGGCCATCATGACGGGCATGTTGTCCGCAAGATCGGCATTTTTGAAATGCTGATCCATGGAGTGGGCGCCGGCCAGGAGCTGGCGAAAATTGTCCATACCGATTGCCAGCGCGATGGGCAGACCGATCGCCGACCACAGAGAGTAGCGGCCGCCGACCCAATCCCACAGAGGAAAAATATTTTTCGGATCGATACCGAAATTGGTGGCGGCGGCAGAATTTTTGGTAATGGCTACGAAGTGGTTGCTGGTGGCCTTTTCATCTTCAAGCTTGCTGAGTAACCACTTCCGCGCCGCGACTGCATTGCGCTGGGTCTCCTCGGTACAGAAAGATTTGGACGCGATTATAAACAGTGTCGATTCTGGCTGCAGATCGAGCAGTGTCGTTGCAATGTGAGAGGGATCGATGTTGGAAACAAAATGGAGTTTGACCTGCCCGGTGGCAAACGCCGATAGCGCATCGGTGACCAGGGCAGGGCCCAGATCGGAGCCACCGATGCCGATATTGACGACATCAGTAATTCTGTTGCTGTCGAAACCGGACCAGCTACCCGCTTGCACGCGGTTGACAAATTTTTCCATGCGGGCAAGTGTATCGATGACCTCGCCGTGTTCGCTGGACTCCCCTGGCTCTCGCAATGCCACATGCAGGGCCGCCCGCTGTTCTGAGTTGTTGATGGCTTTGCCGGCGAACATCGCGGCGATGGCCTGGGGTAATTGCTGCTGGTGTGCCAGATCGATTAGCAGCTTTTTGGTTGCATCATTGAGATAGTTTCTGGAGTAGTCCAGCAACAGGTTTTCGTGACGCAATGAAAATGAATCGAATCGATTGTTCGACCCATGGAATAATTCGCTTAGTCGAAAATCGCGCTGTTTGAATTCCTTGCTGTGAGCCAGCAAAGCTTTCCAGGCCGATGTGTCAGTCGGGTTGTTCATGGCGCAGCTACTTTAACAAACAATCGTGGCTCTAAATACCATTGTCTCGGTGATGTTCAGGCGTACTCTGGTCTGTAGTGTCGTATATTGGCGTAGCGGGGAGACCTTGCTCGATGTGCCGTTGTCGGTGGATCCAGCACTTCTGAAGCTATTGAACACGTAACGGAATTTATGTAGTATGCGCGACCTGTGCCGCTATAGCTCAGCCGTAATATTGAGAGTAGCAGCTGACCCAGTCAACGAGGCGCACAAATCCTGAAATAATGCCGCTATAGCTCAGCCGTGGTAGAGCAGCTGACTTGTAATCAGCAGGTCCCGAGTTCGACTCTTGGTGGCGGCACCATTTTCTTCTCTCACAACATCTAGCATTCTGTAGTTTATCTATTAATTTGCAGCAAATGTTGACCCAGTAGTGGGGTGAAAACTGACCCCTTAGATCAGCAACAA
>Ga0208879_1000358_pt1 | contig 47167 bp, 39 predicted proteins | sample Knorr_S15_td_Bot_FD_185605 | JGI IMG/M metagenome (GOLD analysis project Ga0208879, IMG submission 185605) | Marine microbial communities from Southern Atlantic Ocean transect - Knorr_S15_td_Bottom_ad_5009_LV_A (SPAdes) (version 2) | ecosystem: Environmental > Aquatic > Marine > Oceanic | place... | reverse complement strand
ACACTACCGAAAAACTGCCCCACGGACTTCTTTTCGAAAAAAAACTCAATCAGGGTACTTTTGAAATCTTGGAAAACACTGTTTAAAATTACTATTCACACAAAGCCCTGAACCTGACTGCGGGTCAACTATTTTTGGACGGTGAGAATACTATCATAGCTTCATCTGACTATTTTTTTGGGCAGTATTTTAATGCCTATTGGTGACTTTGTTCTCATAAGCCTTCCCGGATTGGAGAGAGACAACATCGCTTGACAGAGCGTTGGAGCGCAAACATTGCATTTCGTTGAACCGATGAAATGCACTTGGTTGGTACAGTGATATTTTCTGATTTGCAGATACGCCATATCTCTTCACTTGCTGATGAGAGCGTGACCCTCACACTGGAGTTCAAAAAATGTATTCCTTAAGAATCATGGGCTATATCTGCCACAACACTTCATAGAGTGATTCTGGTATAAAGCGCAGGCATAGAAATTAGAACCCGAACTTTTTGCGGCTGTTGGCATTAGTGTGTTGGTTCGGCTTGCTCTCCGTCAAAGTAAGAACCCCTGTGTTAACATCTATTGCGCACTGAATATTGCGCTAAAAGAGATTTGAATAAGGCTAATTTATGGGAATCAATCTACTATTTGCAACCCCTTTTCATCGGGTAAAACCAGTTGGGGCCGAGAAAATGAACGCCGAGCTTGATGAGTTGATTTTGTTACTTGAATCCTCCAGTGATAGAAAGAAAAATTCTCCACAACCCATGCACGATGAAGTTTTCGAAAGTGAATTTGATTTTCTTGGTCGATCAGAGCCGGTTGTAAAGGAATTCAAAGAGGTGGTTTATTCTCATCTCGCTGGCTTTGTAAAGAGCGCTAATCGTATTGATGAAGATGATCTTTCGAAGCTGAAATTCAATAATCACTGTTGGTTCCATGTCACTCGAAAAGGCGGTTATTTTCAACCTCACAACCATCCCAATGCCTCGTGGAGTCTTGTTTATTACGTTAACCCTGGAGATGACGATCTGCCTGAATCAAAGGAAGCTGGTCATATAGTATTTGATGATCCTCGCCCCCAGGCATCATCCTTCATGGATATTTCTAATGACAATATGAGTCGAGAAATGACCTTCAATCCAGTTCGATTAAGACCGAATAAGGGAGAAATGATAATATTTCCATCATATTTGAAGCACTGGGTAGAACCCTACATGGGTGATAGTCCCAGAATAACGATTGCTGCCAATTTCTGGTTCTACAAATGACAAACCGATTATCCGCAGAACAATGGAGTGCCTTCTGGCAGGCGGGGTCAATAACCACTTTCTTCCAGCGATTTGCGCAAAACTACGACAGCGCTATTCTGGATTTCTGGAAAGAAGTGTTTGAAGACCAGGCTGATCAGGCCAATATTGTTGATCTGGCAACGGGAAATGGTGCGGTGGCAATCCTTGCCTCACAATTTAGTGCAGCGTTCGACAAATCCTTCAAGGTCACCGGCGTTGATTACGCAGCGACAGATCCCAAAATCATGTTGAAAGAACAGAATCTTGATTCGATACTGGGAGATATTAATTTCGTCACTGATACGCGAGTTGAAGAAACAGGGTTGGATGGTGGCAGTTTCGATCTGGCCATGAGTCAATTTGGATTCGAATATGCCGATATGCCAAGTGCGGTTGCGGAGTTGGATCGAATATTAAAACCAAAGGGTGCGGTATTTGCAGCTATGGTTCATATTCAAGGGTCGGCTATCTTTAATCAGGCAAAAGAGGGAGTGCGACAAGCGAAGCTCTGTTCCAAATCAGGATTAATTGGGCCTGTAGCAGATTTGCTAAAACGATTGGATACGTTGAAAAAAAATAACATGGATCCCTTGCATGATGATGAATGCAATCTCTGCAGAGATAAAGTCAACGAAATTACCGGACGACTGCATTCTGCCCAGAGTCAGTTTAAGGAGCCTGGTCAAATCGCATGGTTTCTGACCAATACGATGTCTTTATTTAACCAGAAGAAAATAGTAGATATGGACTTGGAAGCAAAGCTTGATTTGTTAGATCAAGTTGAACCTGAAGCTGAGTTGTATCAATTACGAATGAAAGATTTGATGTCTGCAGCACAAAGCCCTGAAGAGCTTGCCTCCTTAGAGCGCTTATTGGGTAAAAAGGGCTTCAATATTCGGACTTCAGAAGAATTTGATTTTGAAGGGATAAAGTTCTGTCATGCGATTGTGGTTGCACGTTGATTATTTTTTAGCTGCCTTTGTCGAGGAAAGTGACTAAGGTATTAATCCAGGGTAGATAATGCTTTTTCCTGTTCAGGGAGCTTTGGTATATATCTCGACGAACCTGCCAATTACTCAAAGTTGATACTTTTCGCTTATTCTTAGTGAAGTCCAGACAGTCATCATGCCATGACAGACCGCAGTGCTTGAGAATATCAAGCGTTACGGATTTTTGATCTGTGACAAGTCCGCTGTAATTGATGCTCAATATCTGATCTGGAAATAGGCGACACCAATGTGCCATTAGCCGTTCATATTGCTTGTAATATTCTGCGATATTGTCCAGCGAATTCGTCCAAAGATGCCCCTGTGGAAAATCTTGAAAAAAGACTGAGAGACATGTGTCTATGGCGTCTCTTTGGCAATGGATGATGCGACAATTTGGAAACAATTGTTGGATTATCCCAATATGTAAGAAATTTCCTGGATACTTGTCCGTAACAAAGTCTTCTCCGTTTGATGCTGAATGGAGGAGTTCAGTGTAATTGGTACGCAATTGATCAACTTGTTCCTCTGCAAGGAGCCCGTGAAAAGGAAATTCTGGAATTTGTGTGTTGATCGTGGCGAAGAACTCCAGTTCACCTGCCCCATACACATTTGGATGGGACGAAATGATTTGTTCGACCAGGCTTGTGCCTGATCTTGGCATACCCAGGATAAATATCGGGCTGGGTCCGGGCCGAGGTAGCACCTTCGAGATAGGCCAATCACTTCTGATGAGTTGGCCGATCATAGATCGATGTTTGTTTACCTTGAATGGGGGATGGCGTGAAACCTTCAATTGGTTGGCTGTCTTGAAATGTTCAAAGGCTTTCTTGTGGTCACCGCATTCATCGAGGGCCTTACCGAGCGCAAAGGAAAGTTGTTCCCGTGCGATAGGGTCAACAGTGTTCGACAACCATTTTTCAGCAAGCCTGATATCAGGATCATCTTTCTGACTAAACTGTCGCGCTCTGAAAAGTTCGATGAGCGCGCCTGTGGCTTTTGTGTCAGCTTGAACGGTTTTACGAAAAGCTTCCTCTGCTCGTTTTTGGTCCCCCTCCTCAGCGGCAAGCATGCCTTCAGCAAAACAGAGTCCCCCGTGATCTACTTGACTTAAACTATTGCCTTTCTGGATCGCAATGAGTGCTTCATTGTTGTTCCCCAAATGAATATGAAGTTGGGCAATTTGAGCAATTGCTTCAATTGGATTCTCTATTCCTAGTGATAGGGAAGTTTGGTAAGACTTGATTGCAGCACTATATTGGCCATTTTGTTGTTGCGAGAATGCGCAATTGAAAAAATGGCCAGGATTGTCAGGGACGATATCAGCCGCGGCCAGGAATGCTTCAGCAGCAAGCCGATAGGACCCCGTCTGCAGCAACAACTGCCCTAATTCGTTATGAGCCAGGACGTCCTTGCCATCAAGAACGAGAGCGTGTTGTAGCACTTTCTCTGACTCCAGGAAATTCCTCGACCAACGTAGCAAACGCCCAAAAAGTACTAACAATTCAATATTGTCTTCGTTTTCCTGCAAGAGATGACTGCAGGATTCCAGCGCTGAACGAAGATCGCTCTTTGCGAGTGTATTTATCGAATGTAGTTTGCGTTCAATTGGACGATTCAATAGCTGAAACTCAGATGCTGAGTCGACGAAACAGATAAAACGGCTGAATATTAAGTTTCGAAGCTTTCAGTTTCAGTTTCATTTACTTGACACGCTTGACTTTAATACGCTTTCTGATGCCTTCAATCCGTAAGAAAAAAGAATTCATTATCCCTTTCTCAATTCTTATTTTTTGGCCTACTCGAAAATCAATCAAAGAATCTTCACTCTCTCGCCATACCTGTCCGTTATCCAGCTTGAAATAATCGATGCCGTAGGCGCCGTGCTGAACGCTTACCATTGTAGATGAAATATATTTCTTTGAATCTGCGGCGCTCTGGTCTTTGCCAAAGTTTTTCTCAGCATCGTTTTGAAGCGGTGAATCCTGGGATCCAGTGAGGCTTTGCTTATCCTTAGTGGGTCTTTGTGTTACTCCAGAGTTGGTTTTATTGTGTTGGATTACACTATAAGCATCGTCAAAACACTTCAATCTATCCATGGGTTGTTGAATCTGCACGCATGAGTCACCTGGCAAACGAACAGAAGTGCTGGCATTATCGTCATTCGCAAAGGCGCTCGAAGTGGTCAATACGTATGCCGCAATCACAACATTGCCCACTATTTTGATGGGCCCGGTCCCTGGTAGTTTGAGTATCCCTGAGTAGGTACCTCGATGGGTCACGAGATTGTCTGCCGGATAAGCTGGATAAAGAGTGCGGGAGTATGACAGAAATGCGATGTGAGGTGGATCACTGATTAAGTAGCGACTAAGTAGCTGAACCTGGAGTTCGACTAGGGTGTTTTTCGGGGTACAAATATAGCTTGTCTGAAATCTTTAAGATGCCTGGGAGCATTATGCTATTGAAATGGGGTGATAATAGTATATATTATGAGAATGGCGTCTAGAACCCTGCGTTATAGGTGAAATAAGCAATTTTCATGTTCACAAGGGTCAAAGTGAAATAAGTTCCGCATCATAGGCTAGTTTTCAAGATTTCCCAATTTTTAATTATTCTCATTGCGGGATTGGCTAACTTGTTCGTCTATATATTATCAGTGGGTAAACTCATTGAGAGAATACTCTGCTTATTGCGGAAGTCTAATAACAATATATCGAATTTCGATGGGGGATTTATATGTTAAATAAAAAGCCACTTGTTGTGGCAATTGCAACTGCAATTGGAGTCGCATCTGCGTCAGGGGCATTGACAAATGTTGCCTATGGCTCGGATGAGAATCTGATTGAAGAAATCACCGTTACTGGTTCGCGAATCAAGACGAGTGTATCTGATGCACCTCGTCCTGTTACCGTTATAACCCGGGCGGATATTGATTTATCTGGCCTTGAAAACGTAGCGGACGTATTACGTAATACGACTTATAACACTTTTGGATCTTTCCGAGAGCGTTCTGGAACAAGCTTCGGTCAAATCGCATTAGTGAATTTGAGAGGCTTGGGGTCTGACTATACTGCAGTCCTGATTAATGGTCGTCGAGTACCTGGTAATCCAATGACAGGTTCTTCGGCGGTTGACCTCAACTCGATTCCACTCTCAGCTGTTGAGCGAATCGAATTGTTAACCGACTCTGCATCTGCCATTTACGGTGCTGATGCTATTGGCGGTGTTATCAATATTATTTTCCGCGATGACTACGATGGACTTGAAGTCGAGATTGGCGGAGACCGACCTTCTGAAGAAACTGGCGCTGACACTGATCATTTTAATATGACAATCGGTGCTAGCAACGATAAGACCTCTGTGATGTTTTCTGCTGAGTGGTTCAAGCGAAGTCCTATCTTTGATAAGAATAGAGATTACTCCAAGGCTTCATGGGTGCCTGGCCCTGATGGGACCCGTCCTCGATTGTCTACAGATACTGTAGGTATTTCAGGCGGTGGTAACACAGGGTTCGAGCAAAATTTCTCGGCTGCTTTCCAGATGGGTGATTGTCCTGAATCTACCTATGTCAAAATTCGTGATCCTTTCGGCGTTCCAGGTGATGGGTGTGGATTTGCATACGCAAACCGTTCGATGCAGACCGGCGGTGTTGAACGCGTATCAACATTCCTTAATGCAAGGTACGAAGTGACTGACAATCTTGCTGTGTACTATGAAAGTCGTTTAACTCGTGCTGAAACTTTTGGTCGTTATGCGCCTGCTGTGGGATTTTTCACCGTTGGTGCTGACGCGCCTACCAACCCCTTCATAGACACTGACAATCCACGTGATATTAGTGTATTTCACCGATTTGTTGGGCATGGTAATCGTGATGAAAGTCACAATATTACAGAGATCGATAATATTGTTGGTATAAGCGGTACGCTTCCGAATACTGAAATTAGCTACGATGCCTATGTTCGTTATTACGAATATAACAACCGTAACGAAGGCGATACCTATGTACTTACAAATGTTTTGGAAGAGCTTGCGTTAAGCGGTGCATACGATGTCAATAATGCGCTTTCTCAAGATCCAACCCACTTGGCTGCAGTTCAATTATCCTCGGCAACTTTGTTACGGGATATTTCAACGGACTACACTAGCGCCGCCGTAGTATTTGATGGTGCTATGTTTGAACTTCCTGCAGGTAGTATTGGTTGGGCCTTAGGTGCTGAGATTTCTTCTGAGCATTATGAGGATCAGTATGACAGTGCGCGTGAAGCTGGGAATATTCTTGGTTCAGCGGGTAATAGTGCTGCTGGTAATCGTTCGAAAGTTGCATTTTTTGGTGAGCTACAGATCCCGATTCTTGATGATCTGGAAGTTAATCTGGCAGTGCGGTATGACGACTACGATGATTTTGGGCAAGAAACATCCCCACAGATCAGTGTACGTTATCAACCAATTGATCAGGTGACTTTCCGTCTATCCTGGGGTGAAGGCTTTAAAGCGCCGAATATCTCACAGCTACACGGAGAGTTGGCTCAGTCATTTAATAACGGACGTGATTATGTTCGCTGCGACGCGCAGATTGCTGCAGGTGTTTTAACTGAAGCAGACGGCTGTGCATCTTTCCAATACGAAAACCTTGCAGGCGGAAACCCTGAGCTTAGTGCTGAAAGTTCAGAGTCATTCAATATCGGCGTCATCATTGAGCCATTTGATAATTTCCGTTTGAGTGTTGATTTTTATGAAATCGAACTAACAGATAAAGTTACTGCGCTTTCAGTTCAGAATGCTATTGACTTCCAGCGGGAAGGTATTGCACTTCCTTCTGGAGTTGAAATTGTTCGTGGCGCGGCTACCACCGTTAATGGTGTTAACATTCCAGGTGTGATTGATTACATCCTTAAGCCTTATGCTAACTTGTCTGAGCAGAAAGTCGAAGGTTTTGACGTTCGTGCTCACTACGATTACTCAACCGACGGTTGGGGTTCATTCAGCTTTAATCTGGATTATTCGGAGATTACTGAATATTCTGAAATAACGCTTGCTGGACAAGATCGCGCTGAACTGGCTGGTACTGTTGGTGCGCCAGACCAGCGTGCTGCGTTGACCGTGCGATGGAAAATGGATAACTACGTCGTTAACCTAACTTCAGCGTATATCGGTGATCATGGTGATGGTGAATACGACAGCTATAATCGGCATGACATTAGCTTGTTGTGGGCAACTCCCTGGGACGGTGATCTCAGTGTAGGTATTCGCAACTTCCTTGATGAAGGTCCGGTACTGGGTGAAAATGAGGGATGGAATGACAGCGTTGGCTTATATCTATATGATGTTGCCGGTCGAACTCCTTACCTGTCATATTCTTACAAATTCTAGACTAGAGCATGTGGGAAGATGTGAGTTAATGCACATCTAGTAAAGTAAAAAACCCTGGACACCTAAGCCCGGGGTTTTTTTTATCTAACATTCAGATCTAGCACCTTACTTTGAAGCTAAAAATAATGAAAACAGCTACTCGCTTACTGATTTTGATTGTATTTGGAATATTTTCATTTTCAATTATGGCTGACCCAGGCAAAATTCCGGTTAAGACTTTCTTTGGAAATGCGACTTATTCGGGATTACAACTTTCACCAAATGGTGAATATCTTGCTGTCATGTCGCCTGTCAACGGACATCGAAATATCGTTTTTATGAAAACCGATACTTTAAAGAACCCCCAGGCTTTAACGGGTCTGTCAGATCAAGATGTCGCAGGCTTTTTCTGGGCGAATGACGAAGACATCGTATTTACGATGGATTCTGATGGCAATGAAGCCTTTGGCTTATATACCGTCAGCATCAATGGGAAGCCGAAAATAAAGACTTTGATAGGTTCATGGGCAGGTGCCTCTGGTATTAGGTCTGCTAGCGTTGTGTCCAGATTGCCTGAGGATCCTGCTCATATTATCGTTCAGTTCAACGGCCGTAGGGTACAGGCGCCAGATCTGTATCTCTTGCCTATTGATTCTTCATGGAATGAAAAGCGTGAAAAGAACGCAGGAATGAAGATCATTGCAAAGAACCCGGGTGATATTCAGGGGTGGATCGTTGATCATGATGGAGAAGTTCGAGCCGCTGTTTCTCTGAACGGTGTCAGAGGTCAGTTCCACTACAAGGATAAAGGAGAGAAAGACTTCAGGGTCATTCGCGAATACAACATTTTTGATGAGGAAATTAGTCCCCTTGGCTTTGCCTTTGACAATAAGACCATGTACGTCGCGTCCAATATTGGGCGAGATCGCAATGCCATTTACACTTATGACCCGACAACCAATGAATTAGGTGACATGATCTATGGTCACGATGAAGTAGATGTGGGGGGTGTACAACTCTCAAGAGTAGAGAAGAAACTGGTAGCCATACAATATTTTGATGATTATCCCCATGTAGTTTACTTCGATAAAGCAACTAATATACAGATGGAAGGTCTGGCAGCGGCGTTCCCGGGTAAGCAAGTCAACATTGCCAGTCAAACGGACGATGAAAAAACACAAATTATATTGGTGTCTGATGACCAGGACCCCGGTGCCTACTACTTGTACGACAAGGATTCAGGGAGTGCCAGGTATTTGTTAACCATAAGGCCGTCCATTGACCCGGACGAAATGTCCGAAATGAAACCTATTCGCTTCACCAGTCGTGATGGATTAACCATTAGAGGATATTTAACTATCCCGAAATCCTCTGACGGAAAGAATCTGCCGCTGATTATTAATCCCCATGGTGGTCCTTTTGGTGTAAGGGATTTTTGGGGTTATAACCCAGAGCATCAATTTTTCGCAAGCCGCGGATATGCAACGGTGCAGGTCAATTTCCGCGGTTCGGGTGGCTATGGGCTCGAATTTCAAAAGGCTGGCTTTGGCGGAAAGTGGGGTGCTGAAATGCAAAATGACCTTACTGACGCTGTGAAATATTTGATCGATCAGGGAATTGCTGATCCTGACAGGGTATGTATTTATGGTGCCAGCTATGGCGGATATGCAACCATGGCAGGACTCGCCTTTACGCCGGAATTATACAAATGTGGAATTAACTATGTTGGTGTGACTGATGTGAGACTCTTGTTCACCTCCATGCCCAGGCACTGGGAACCGTTAAAGGGCGCGATGAAAGTTCAAATTGGTGACCCTGACGATAAAGCACTCATGAAAAGAATGTCACCCCTCGCTCACGTCGAAAACATTAAAGCACCGTTAATGATTATACAGGGGGCAAGAGATCCGCGGGTCGTTAAACAGCATGCTACAGACTTGCGTAAAGCACTGAGAAAGCAAGGTGTGAAACTTTCAAGTGACGAGTGGATTATGAAAAAAGATGAAGGGCATGGGTTCAGAAAAGAAAATAATCGACTTGAGCTATATGAAAAAATGGAAAAGTTCCTCGCTAAGAATTTGTAGTTTACGCCAGCGATAGCGCTACCTAAGGCATATCTTGCAATATCTTCGGTCGCGAGGTTAATGAAGCAAAGAAAATTTGTCATGCCGTCGATGATACGCGCATGACAAATCTATGTTTTAGAGTTGAGCGTTTTATTGGGTAAGAATCATACGGCCAAGATTGATGAGCTTGGGGAGAATCCCAGGTTGCGCGCTATTCGGTTAATTTGGCGACTGCTCTCAACAGGCGGTCTTTATCGATGGGCTTACTGATCCAGCCACAATTCACGCCGAAGACGTACCTCAAGCACAGGTCGGTCCAGCATTTGTCAATTCGTGCTTGTTTGGACGCAAGGTCGCAGAGACTCCGTCCGAGTATATCTACGATTTCGACGTAAGAGATGAGTGATCTTCCCCCGAATTACCGGACACCAAGTTAAGAATTATATAATGATTCAAAACGAGGTGTGTTATGAAAAACAGAGCAAGAAAAAAGTGCTTAACCGAGTGTCCAGGAAAACGGGGGAGGATCAACCAGCTTTCTTTCTTCCGAGGAAGTTTCTATACACCTTTGGCGGGAGTTCGAGCGTTATGGTCGTATCAAAAGCTTTGACGAGCCTGTGCTTACCTAAAAGCTCGAGATAGCCGCGTGCATCTCTTAAGTTACCTTCCGCCTTCAACCTGTCAAAGGCCTCGCCAGACTGTTTTAAAACGAACTCAGCTGTGAACCCAGTAGCTTCCTGTGCGGCAGCTTCTAGCTTAGCCAACCTTGCCTTGACCTTGCCACTACGAAACACCCTAGAGGCCTTTTCATGAAGTGTCTTGGGCTGCCCTCTGCTTGCCCTTCCTGGATACACTTTGCGGTAACAATCGGCCTGGGTCAGCCCTGTTAGGCTCAACTGCACCAGTTTTTCCTCCTTTATGGAGAACGCCATCTTATTCACTAAATTAGCCTCAATTGAGCTTACGCAATATACGCACAATTACCTTTTCAGGCCTTTCTGCGTATTGTGCGTATTAAATGTATGGGTTTGTGACCCCATAATTAGTCTTCCTTCGTGAGGAATGCGTCCCACTTTTTCTGTTTACCTTCCTCCCACTTCTTCTGCGCTTCGAGGTGATACTCGATATGTGCGCGCAGGCAAGACAGGGAAAGAACGCCGGTTCTGAGGTCTTCTACGTCATGCGGGCAAATGACAAACTGATCAAGCCAGCTCCTGGTTGTCGAGTATTCCTTACAGAGCGCTGCGATTAGGTTATCTACGTCGGTAAGGTGCTTGATAATCGAGGGCTTAAAGAGAATTATTTTCTTTTTGAGGTCTTCCGACAGGGCACCCTTCGGGCAGACGTAATTCAGCTTGTTGGGCCCCACGACCTCAAGCTTGATCCGGGCATCATCACACGCCAGCAAAAGCTCAATCGCTGTATTCATAGCTCGCCATCCTCTGTACCTTCTTCTCCAGGCCCTATTTTGGCCTTCGCAACCGCTACACCCCCACGGACTTCTTTTCGAAAAAAAACTCAATCAGGGTACTTTTGAAATCTTGGAAAACACTGTTTAAAATTACTATTCACATCTGCCGAGGTGATGGTCGAGCTGAACATGCAAACGAGCATGATAAGGGTGTAGCGAATTTTCATTGTTTTCTCCAGTATGAAATATGACTATATGGGTGGGATTTCGAATTGTTAAATCTGATCTGAAATACTCACCTCCACCCCCGACCACAGGTATCAACCGAGAAGATCTAAACCACGCTCGATACACCACATGGCAGACAGCCCTCCGAGCACATAAACAGGTATGGGTAGTAAACGCTCCCGGTTTATCGTCACTTGTCCTAAAATCACTGCGCGGTTGATCAACCACCAGGCACCAATTGCCAGCAACACAAAAGCGATTTGCCCTATTTCAATCCCGATATTAAAGAACAGTAAAGCGAGTGGTATGTTGTTTTGTGGCAAACCGATTTCAGCCAGCGCACCCGCAAAGCCCATACCATGCAGTAAGCCAAAACCACCAGCTAACCCCCAGGGGTATCGACGAAGTACATTGCGCACATTTGTTTCTGTGTCAGAGGTGTCACCGCGGGCAAGCTCTAATGCCAATACGAAAACACTCAAGGCAATAGCAAATTCGATAAGTGACACAGGGTAATCCAAGGTAACCAATGTGACCACGGCCAGGGTGATGCTGTGGCCCACCGTGAATGCGGTAATGGTCCACAGCAAACGTGAGCCACCACCGACCAGCAGCAACAAACCGAAGACAAACATCAGATGATCCACGCCACCCCAAATGTGCTCAATACCGAGCACCGGGTATTCAGTCATCACCTTGGTTTGGCTGGGCGCTACCGGCACCAAAAAATCCGGGTTTTCGGCATTCACTACACTTTGGTAGTAACGGCCATCACGTAAGGTGAGCATCACTATCGCAGAGGCCTGGTTCTCCGCCAGCCCAGCAACCCCTAGTCTTTGCCCAACCAGCCCGCTATCGCCAAGTCGATCGCAACCTAAGGTCCAGCTAGAGATGGTACCTGTACCTTCGCGCACAGCAGGGCTTTCTCTCTTCACCTCACAGCTAACAGGCCAAGTGGGTCGCAATGGGATATTGCTGGTCGCCTCAGTTGGAGTTTTCCACACCACATTATAATTGCCTTGAGTGGTTTCTACTATTTTATAGAGAGATGGAGCGAAGCGATGAGCTTGTGCCTGGTTAGGTAATAAAAGCGTGACGAAGATTGCAAGACCCATGATGATCCGAAATGAAAACATCATTGGCAGCCCTCCAAACTCTTCACATACAAGCCCTTTACATCCAAGCCCTTCTGATCTTGCCCCTTTACATCATAGTCCTTGCGCAGAACTGCGATGGCACACTGTAGCGTTTGCTTTTTCGCCGCATACTCAAGGTCGTGACGCAACTGTTGCTCTACTTCTCGCAATAGTGCATCGCGAGCCGGTTCAAACTGCGTAATCCATACGTAGTGAAGACCATAAGCTGACGGTATCGGCCCCAACCACTGTTGGGTCTTGGTTTGGGATTGGGATGTGTTCAGGGCTTGCTTCAGACTAAATACAAAACCTTTGCCAAAATTTCGGGCTAATTGATCCGGCGTCTGTCGTGAAAATTGATGACCCTGCAGGAAAGGAGAGCCCAATTGCCTGGCAGACCGGACATCGAGTTCCTGCTCAGTAATTGTGGCAATAATTGCCGCAACTTCCGATTCTCGCTGGCGAGTGAAGAAAACATGCTCAATTGAATATAGTGGAGGGCGTCGTAGCTCTTCTTTTCTGTTAGTTAAGGCGGCCGCTACGTCTTCTGCACTCGGCTTAGCAACTGGATTGTCTGCCAGTAGCTGTGCTTCCATCAACTGAATGAGTCGTCGCTTGACAACCTCGTCATCTAGATGCAAACGCATTTCTAACGCTTGATCGAAAAGCTCAACATCAGACTTACCTTGCCCCAATTGCAAGAATTTCATATTGCGAATTAGCCGTTGGTCGACAATGGTGTCGTACAAATGAAAACTGAGTTCGAGCGCACGCTGAAACAACATATCTCGATCCAGCTCTACTGCTATGAATCTTGTCGTCTGTTCTGGCGTAGGGTGTCGACCTGTGCTCGTTAGCCACTGCTCTTGCAGCGCGCTAATACGAGCCTCGCTCAACGGTCCAATCACGGTCTTGGGTTCTGGAAAGAACACCGACTGCAACTGAAATAAAACCACGCCCAACACAATAAAGTGCAGCCACGGTTTGTTGAGTCTGGCTACCCAGCTCATTCGCGTATCCTTCCCATTGACGATCGTCGACGTCCTTACCTATTTTGGCAAGTAATGAATAGGCGAAGACCAGGCACGTTCCTGGATCGTAGCAGGAAGATCAGGGCGTGGCGCAACACCAGCGCGATTCGCATCCCAGGTTGACCAGCGACAGGTTGGATTCTCTATGACACGCGCATAGTAAAAAGCGCGCTGTTCAGCCTTAAACTCTGGATCGTGCCATAAGGCAGATAATTGCCCTGCTCCAGTTTCAGCGTTGATGGAACAGTCACTGATATCAACCGTTGCACCATTGTCAGGACAACGGTTTGTTTCTGCAGTAACGTTTGCACCACCTGCACAGGCAACATCAATCACTTCCTCGTGGGTACCATCCGCATCAACCCAGCCTTTTACAATTTGTAATCGTTGCAACGGCGCACTTTCCAGGTCTGCTGAGGCCATGACGAGAAACCCCGGTGCGGAAGGCTTAACGACCTGTTCGTCATCAGTGGAATTGTTAGATAAAAGAGTGCCTCCCATGCTCACACCTGCCGCATAAGCTTGTTCAATCCCATCGGCTGCGGTAAGCATGCTCTCATCAAAACCGTAACCCGCGAAAAAGCGCACTTGCATGCGTGGCCCAGACGTCGCAAACACTTCTTTTCTTCGAAAAGCGCTATAAAGTGATTCTCTAGTGTTTTCTTCTGCCCATGCTGCTGCCAATCCTGAAGCACCAAACGTAGGGGTCGCACCGGCGCTATAAATGTCGCCGTTAATTTTAACTCGCGAACTGCTGCGTCCCATTACCTTCATGGCCAGGTAGCCAAACTCACCTGCGAGGCCGGTTCGTGGCACGGATCCTCGCTGTTCTGCTGTACTTGATAACAAACCCAATTTTGAAACGAAGTTTGACTCGTTGTTTTGACTTGCGGCTGTATGCGTATCGCTTGAGCCGATAAAGCCAAACTGATAAGGGTTCGTCATACCCTGCTGCTCAAATGCCAATCCGTTTAACAACGCTTCACGCACATAAGACCCTTCAAGTTTACTTAAGGCATTTGTCGCTACTCGATAAGGCATGATTTCAAAACCTGCCCACTCATCCCGCGACGATAGAATCGGGTGCGTTTCCGATGTGCCCTTTATTTGAGTGATTTCAACAATAGGTTCATTTCGGATGCGCTGCTTCGCGTAAGCATCATCCAACGGATTTCCAGCCCAATCGACAAGCTTAAACATCTGGCCGTTAGAGCCATTTGAGTTATGAGGTATCGCCAGGCTCTCAACACCTTTTGCTCTTAGGTCGTCCATCCACTGCCAAAGATCCTCGGGGTTAACGGAATGAAAGCGAGAAAAGGGTTCGCGCGGCAGTTGATTTGTTCCTTCAAATATAACGTTTCGGTGCAAGTTACCCATATCCGCAGTGCTGGTAGTATATTCGTAAGCTGCGAAGGTGGTGAAGTTGCCGGGGTCGTTAAACTGGTCTGCAGCATCAATGGTGTCACTCCATGCACTGCGGATGACGCCGAGCACTTCGTTACGATCCAACTCCCCCGAGGTGATCTCCCCAACTGCGTTAGGCAAGAATGAACTAAAAGTTGAGAACCGCTTCAAAACACTAAACAAACCAATTCCCATGTTTTCAGGCGCATTCAGATCATGATACGGCTCTGAGAATTCATTTTTTGAAAATTCTGTCGTTGTGTCGGCAGCCGCTTTCACCAAACCCAAAAACATTCCATGATCCGTCACGGCGTAGAAATCCATCGGGCGTGACAACTGCATTTTGAAACCAGCTGGGTTAGCAATCGCCTCACCCTTCGCAAAACGATAAGCATCATAGGGCGTAGCAAGCGTGCCAAACGCATAACCATCGAAAGAGTAGGCGGTATGCACATGCAAGTCGCCAAAGTACGCTTTGCGTTCTGCTGGTGTTTCAGTTGGTTTGCTGCTTGTGGCGGAGGACGGTTGTTGCTCGCGTATGAGGAGTTCGGTTTCTGTCTCAAAAACTTTTGCCATCATGAATCTTGGTGCGAATGACGCGTCCTGCTCTTCTACCTGCACATCAAATTGAGCGGTATCAGCAATCGCGCGCTCATTCGTGTGCATATCTTCAGGAAAACTTAAAGCCTCGTTAGACGACTCATCTGAACATGAGGCTAGGAGTAGCCCCATGGTTATCATGGCCAGATATTTTGTTTTACTTCCAACATCCTTCATGCCATTCATCTTGTTATTCCTTCTATGGGTGAAGTCTTCTATGGGTTGAGTCTTCTTTATCTTATGCATGTTCATATTCTACTGTTGGCCTTGCTCTTCTGCGGAACCAGGCACGTACTGAATCGGCGAAGACCAGGCGCGCTCCTGCAGAGTCGCCGCCAAATCAGAGCGCGGCACGGTGCCTGCTTTAATTGCGTCCCACGTATTCCACCGGCAGGTTGGGTTTTCTAATATTCGGGCATAGTAGAAAGCGCGTTCGCTCGCATCAAAATTCGGGTCGGTCCACACAGTGCGCAGTTCAGTGTCGCCAGTTTTGGCACTAAAGCTACAATCGCTTAAATTTACCATCGCGCCGTTATCCGGGCAGCGGTTAGTGGCGGGGTTCACCTCGACGCCACCCGCGCAAGCCACGTCGATTACGTCTTCATGGGTTTCACCTGCCGCATCGATCCAGCCTTTGATTATCTGAAGTCGCTGCAGCGGTGCGCTATTGGCATCAGCCTGTGCCCATATGGCGAACTGCGGTGCACCGGACTGAGGAGGAACAATATCACCGCCTACCGTACTCGGACCAAGGTCCGCGCCCATGGTGACACCAATGGCGTAAGCCGTGGCCACCCCATCTGGCGTTTCCAGCAAATCATCCGGGAAACCGTAGCCCGCAAAAAATCGAAGTCGTATGCGCGGACCGGACGTAGCGAAGGTTTCTTTGCGCCGAAGCGCAGCGTATATCGCTTCGCGGGTATTTTCTTCAGCCCACACTGCCGCGAGACCTGATGCGCCAAATTCGTTTTGCTGGCCACCCAAAAAGCTCTCGCCGTCCACTTCCGCCACACCCTGACCAGGGATAATGCCTGCGAAGATGCTTTCAACAAAGCCCAAAGGAACCGAACCACGCAATTGTGCATCTGCAGACAAGATGCCGAGCTTAGAAGAAAAGTTGGATTCGTCATTTTGCGAAGCACCCGTGTGCGTATCACTGGAACCAATCACACCAAATGCAAAAGGGTTGGTAATGCCCTGGGCTTCCATTTCCAGACCTCGGCGCAAGGCCTGTCGCACGTAACTGCCATCGGGTTGACTGGCCACAGGTTTCCCCATCCCTACCCCTCGAGTACTCACCAACTCAAAGTCTGCCCACTCATCACGGGTGGACAAGGCTGGATGGGTTTCTGACGTGCCTTTGATCTGAGTAATTTCTACCAGTGGTTCATTACGAATGCGCTGCACGGCGTATTCATCATCGATTGGATCGCCCGCCCAATCTACTAGCTTGAACATATGGCCATTAGACTTATTGGAGTTATGTGGAATGGCCATAGATTCCACGCCGGCTTCGCGCAAAGTATCCATCCAGTCCCATAGGTCTTCCACATTAAGCGAGTGCATACGCGAAAAGGGAACTTCAGGCACGCGATCGCTACTTTCAAAGATTACATTGCGGTGCAGGCTGCCGTTATCATCTGCTGTAGATGTGTACTCGTAAGCAACGAAGGTGGTAAAGCGGCCGGGATCGTTGTGCAGATCCGCAGCATTGATGGAGTCTGCCCACGCGCTACGGGTGATGGACAATGTCTCTTCAGGGTCGACCTCCCCTTCGACAATCGCAAGGGCTATTGCTCGAGCAAGGCCGAAACTTCGCATCCGATCCAGCAGGCTCCAGCGATCCATATTGTCTGGCGCATTCAAGTCATGCACAATTTTCGCAAACGGATACTTGGAAAAGTCAGTGCTGGTATCAGCAGCAACAGGGGCAACGCCCATAAAAAATCCGTGATCGGTGACGCCATAGAAATCCAGCGGCTCGCGGAGCTGCATGTCAAAACCTGCTGGATGCTTGATGGCTTCGCCTTTTGCAAAGCGATAAGCATCGTAAGGTGTGGCCAATGTGCCAAAGGCATAAGCGTCAAACGAATACATTGTGTGCACATGCAGATCACCGAAGTAGGCGTTGCGCTCTGTGTTGACGTGCGGCTTGCTGTCAGGCCCTCTTTCGACAAGAGGTTCGATAGCGCTATCGAGGTCTGGCTTGACACCTGACCGACGATCAATAATCTTGTGCTCGGTTGCAAACAAAGGCTGCCTGATTGCTAAACGCTGCTCTTGTGTCGGCTGATTACCACCATCGCAAGCGGTCAGTAGCAACGCTGCAAGCGTACCAACGGCTAGTTTATTTCGTTGTATCATTTCCCTGCGCTGCCTCTTCTTGTTGGTACGACACTATCGGACTCTGTTAAAACGCTTCTTGACCGTACACTACCGAAAAACTGCCCCACGGACTTCTTTTCGAAAAAAAACTCAATCAGGGTACTTTTGAAATCTTGGAAAACACTGTTTAAAATTACTATTCACGCGGCGGCTTGCCTTTCTTCACCTGCCATTTTCTTGCCATGGCCTTCCAGCAAACGAACCACTTTCGAGTCATCGTAGGTTTGCATCAATAACTCAAAATTGAGCTTATCTACCGCGGCCGTATAAGAGCCCGCGAATGTCGTCGATGAAACCCAGCAAATCAGTAAAAGTATCCAGCGCATCAGGGCCCCACTGCCCTACCTTCAACCGGTCGGTCAAAGTGACCCTGGCGAAATTTTGAGCTGTCAATCTGCATGGGATCAATGGATTCGGAACTGGTGTACTCATGCACACAGACTCTCTCCAATATGCGCCATTCATCATCCCGCTTTTCGTAGACATCAAGATAACGGCCATGCCAGATGTCCAGCACATCAGCATCCTTCTGGAAGAGATAACTGACATTGTAGATCTCACCGCGCGCGCGCAAGCCATCGTCATCCAGCTCAATGACATGATTGAAGATGCAATGATTGGTCGAACGCCACTTAAGATGACCCACCATGCAATGCTCGACAAATTCCCAGGCATTGCCCACAAAGGTGCCATGATCATCACTGGCATCAGGCCAATAAGCGGATTTCATTTCAGTCTCATCAAGACGGTCCACGCCCCGGCAATACCGTTTTGCCACATCTCGAATGCATTCGATATCAGATAGTTGCTCCACTGTATAAGCCATCCGGCGCCGCCTTGCGTTAAAGAGGAAAGAAAGAACTATTACACGAACCAGCTTGACGTTAACAGTATTGTGTTCACCCCTACAATGTCTCTACACTCAAGCCTGCATCAACGCGGAACAAGTCATGAATAAACCAACAGATCGAACCATATTTCAAAACGCCTGGGTTGTAGAAGACATTGAGGCAGCTTGCATGAAATGGGTCAATGAAATGGGTATAGGGCCCTTTTTTCTCACCGACTATCCGCCGGGTACTTTTGAGCGAATCACCTATCGCGGGGAGCCCTCAGATCTATCCATGAAAGTCGCGATCGCACAGGCGGGACCCGTGCAGATTGAATTGATCGAACCCAGAACTGAGCAATGTGCCTACAGAGACAGTGTGCCAAAAGGAACGATGGGTTTTCATCATATGTGTGTCTGGACACTCGATTTTGAGGCAGACCGTGAGTACATGGAAAACCTGGGATACGCCGCCGCCAATACGGGAAAGGTCGGGCATATCGATTTCGCTTACTTTGATACTCGCCCCCTAATGGGCTGCATGCTTGAAGTTGTTACCAAAAACGACAGCGTGGTGGCACGGTTCGAGCAGATCGCAGCGAGCGCAAAAAACTGGGACGGCAAAGATCCCATACGATAGTCATCACCGGCGCGACATCCGGTATTGGCAAAGCTTTGATCACCGCCGTATGATTAACGGAAAAAGGACTCATCATGTCTGAAGCAATAAAAAGCACTGCACCTGTCCCGTTCAGCAAAATCACCCCTGAAAGATACGTCTCACGGGACTATATGGAACAGGAACGGCAGAAAGTCTGGCCAAAGACCTGGCTGGTTGCAGGTGTTGCGCAAGACGTAGAGGAACCGGGTGACTTCTTCGTATTCGACCTGGAACCTGAATCCATCATCGTTTCGCGGTCGAATGACGGCGATCTGCATGCCTTTTTCAATGTTTGCCAACATCGCGGCGCGAGATTACTGCTAACAGACAGCGGCGCCATGGACACCTATACCTGCCCTTATCATGGATGGGTTTACAACAACGACGGCAGCATTTGCAATGTACCTCAGGAAGATCATTTCAGTCGGGGTAATCCAAAGGACAATTTATCTTTGGTGCCACTGCGGGTTGAAATCTGGGCCGGTGCAGTGTGGGTGTGCATGGATGATGACGCACCAACGTTGAAAGAATTCCTCGGCCCCATTGTGGAAATGGTTGAACCTTTCAGACCGCAGGACATGCGTCTTGTTGAAGACCAGACCTGTCATCTCGAATGTAACTGGAAAGCAGTGTTCGACAACTTTGGCGAGCTGTATCACGTTGAGCATATCCATCCTCAGCATGAATTGATTTTCGATTGCCCGACCTCAACATCCGAGTATTTCGAAGGCGGACACACCAGGGTGCTCATCGATGGATTTACCGTGAATACCCGCTTACCGATACCTGAAGAAGTGCCGCCGACTCAATGGGCCCAGATGAAAGCACTCGGCATGAACAGAGACGATTACAAAGGTCGTGTACTGGATGTCCGCAAAGACGTTCAGATTAACAAGCGGAAGCTTGGACCCGCTTTGGGCTATAACTACGACTTATTAAGCGACGACCAACTTTCTGACATTGTGCAATACAATATTTTCCCCAATACCGTACTGGTGTTGCAACCAGAGGAATACTGGATTCTCCGTGCCCGTCCCCATGCAACGGATCCCAACAAATGTTACTGGGACAAGTTCGCACTGCGTATGTTGCCGGACGTGAAAATTCAGAAAGGTGCAAAAATAGAATTCCCCGCTTTGCAAAATCGGGCAAACCTGTCATTTAATCTCGATCAGAACACCGATCAGAACACCGATGACGGTACAAACCGTACAGTTCGACCAGAGCACGATGAATTCGATTACGAGGCTATTCTGGCGGGTGACAAGACCATGACCATCACACTGGATCAGGATATTCAGCTGATCAAGGACATTCAAAAGGGTATGCACTCAAGAGGATTCAGGGAGGTCTGGCTCAACGACGAGGAGGGAAGAGTACAGCACTACCATATCTGGCTTGATCGGTACATGTCCTGAGATTTCCAGGGAACTTCTGATCGAATGTGAATGAGGTTTCAGGATGCTATCGACTCGATAACATCGTCGGATACACCAGCGAGTTGAGCCGCCTTGCAGATCGCATTCCAGGACTGATCATCCAATGGGATACCGTGTTCAGTACGATCGCTAAGTGATTCTCTTTCCGGGTCACCAGGCAGCCTCACCTTGTCATTGCCTTCTGCGGGTTCTGAAGTTCGCAACCATTGCGACATGCCTTCGACCTCTCTCCTGAAGCCTTCAACCCCGCCAAACAGATCCGGATCAATAATAAACATCAGCATGTGATTAATAGTCTTGTCCTGTTGCTTTGACACATCCTGCATTGTCCATTCACCGGCCAGACCGCCGCCTAACAATTCACAGATCAGCGCCAGCCCATAGCCTTTGTGCAGCCCAAACGGCGCCAGTGAACCCCCTTCGTCAAGAGCTTTCGGGTCATTTGTGGCATATCCCCTGGCATCAATTAGCGCACCATCAGGTACATCGACACCTTTCATACTGGCAACACGAACCTTGCCTAACGCAACCGCACTGGTCGCCATATCCAGCACAATCGGTTCACCTGCGGTTGGAATCGCACAGCAAAAAGGATTGGTTTGCATGCGTTTCTCGCGACCACCCCAGGGAGAAACAAACGGCGGATGACCAACCACGTTCACGAAGTGAATTGAAATCAAACCTGCCTTCGCACACAGCTCTCCATAGGCGCCAATGCGCCCAAGGTGGTAGTTGTTACGCGAGCCAACACATACCATTCCGTTTTCCCTGGCCCGTTCGATTCCCATTTTCGTGGCCTGCCTGCCTACCACCTGGCCGAATCCCTGCAAGCCATCAACCAGTAACACAGCGCCTTTGTCCTCGATAAGTTCTGCGTCCTGGTTAACCAACAGGTGACCATTGGTCGCGCCATAAATATAGTTTGGAATCATGCCAACGCCGTGAGAATCATGGCCTTTGAGATTAGCTTCAACCAGGTGCTCTGCAACAATTGCGGCTCTGTCTTGCGTTGCTCCAACAGATTCAAAAATACATGCGGCGAACTCGGTCAATTGAGATTGTGAAATCAGCATCGGATTCCTTCAGTAATATGATTGTTGCCCATCTATCTGGATTGCTCGAATGCCGTCAGTCCGATAAGCGCAACTGCTATCAGCGTGAAGATCATCCCGGAGCCGCCTCCCAAAAAAGCCAGCGCCCCGGCAATATCGCCAGCGCCAAACGGCGTTTCCCCAACGGATAATCCACGATTAGCGGAAAAATTCCCGGCCCAATAAAACAGTGTGTTGGCCCAACCTGTAAGGATCATGCCCCAACCGACCCACAGCGCGCGCTTGCCCGCCATATCAAGATGTCGCATCAGTATGGCCACGCCTGCAATCATGACGCCATTTAAGATGCCGCCCACATGGGCCGCCTGCCAACCGCGGGTCGATCCGGGTATTTCAGCTTCCCAAACCGGCAAGGGCCAAATGGTAACTGCCCCAAGCAGGGAAAAGATCAGCATGATCCCCGCGACTAATCCGATAAACAGCACTGCCATGCCGTTGGCGATGACAAGATTTTCAAGTTTATTCACAGCTCCCCCAAAATAAGCTTCATATCTTCAAAGCACAGTGGCCGGACCGGGATTTCGTCCATCGGATGTTCAGGCATTAGTTACACCCCAGAATATGGGAACAGTTTACCCTGATTAGGGAACGTCTGATTAAGGTCGGAATGCCGCATCACTATTTCCGCCGTAACTGCGTCAGAGGCGTAATCTTCCTCCGCTCGCCTCTTCCGGTGTGCCGGACCACTTGTTCTGACGATCCACTTAATCAGAGGTTCCCTGGTTGGGATGACGCATGCAAGAACATGGTGCAACCTGTCATTGGTAGGAGCGAGGCGATGGCTAGAGTAACGGGTATTGGTGAAGTTTTCTTTAAGGTGAAAGATCCCGAGAAAACCCGCAACTGGTACAAAGAACACCTGGGCTTCAACACCGACGAATATGGTTCGAACTTTGAGTGGCGCCAGGCCGATGCCGGGACCGAAAAAAGGTTTCACACAATGGTCTCCATTCAAGCCCGACAGCGACTACTTCGACGGGCACTTTATGATGAACTATCGGGTCACAGACATGGACGCCCTTGTCAAAGCTCTGAAAGACAAAGGTGTCGAGATCGTCGATGAAGTTGAGACCCATGACTATGGAAAATTCGTCCATATTATCGATGGTGACGGCAGCAAGATTGAACTATGGGAACCCAACGATGAAGTTTACGATGACATGGTTGGCCAAGGACGCACCAAGTAGCCAATAAGCGACATGTGATACAGTCCGCGCAATGAACGTCCCGTTTAACAACTCTTATGTTGAGCTTCCCGGTAGATTTTATTCCCGGCAACTGCCTTCACCTGTAGCAAAGCCTCATCTGATCAGGGTTAACCATGATCTTGCACACAAACTCAACATAGATCCGGACTGGATAGATTCCACAGACGCCATCTCCACCTTCGCCGGGAACCATGTTCCAGAAGGTGCTGATCCCATTGCCACGGTTTATGCGGGTCATCAATTCGGAAGTTGGAATCCCCAGTTAGGTGACGGTCGCGCAGTGCTGCTCGGTGAAGTGATCGGCACCGACGGCCAGCGCTACGACATTCAACTAAAAGGATCTGGTCAAACGCCATATTCCAGAATGGGTGATGGCCGCGCACCCCTTGGCCCGGTATTGCGGGAGTACATCGTCAGCGAGGCAATGGCCGCATTGGGTATTGCAACCAGTCGCTCACTCGCGGCAGTGACAACGGGTGAACCTGTTTTTCGCGAAGAATCATTGCCCGGTGCTGTGTTAGTTCGGGTGGCCAGCAGTCACATCCGTATTGGTACTGTTCAGTTTTTTTCTGCCCAAAACGACGTCGAAGGACTCAGGCTCCTGATAGATCACGTTATCACACGACATTACCCGGAAGTTCAGGAGGCAGACAATCCTACACTCGCCCTGCTGGACAAAGTGATGCAGCGCCAGGCTGAGCTGATTGCAAGCTGGCAGATGGTTGGGTTCATTCACGGCGTCATGAATACCGACAACATGTTGTTGTCCGGTGAAACCATAGACTACGGACCCTGCGCCTTCATGGACACCTACGACCCAGAGACGGTGTTTAGCTCCATTGATCACGGTGGACGGTACGCTTACCAGAACCAACCCGGGATTGCCCATTGGAATCTCGCCTGCCTCGCACAGGCATTGGTGCCGTTGCTGGCCACATCTGAAGAAGAAGCCGTTGAGATCGCAAAACAAGCACTAGATCGATTCCCTGCTTATTTTCTTGCAGCGAACCTAACCGGGCTTCGAGGAAAACTGGGTTTAACCAGTGAGCAGGAAGCCGATGAAACTCTGGCTAAAGATTTCCTGGAATTGTTGAAAGAGCACCAGCTGGATTTTACGCTGGCATTTCGAAGGTTATCAGAATTGGCGGGAGATGAAGTCGAGTACAGCGTGAAATCACTGGTTGGCTTTCCCTCGACATTTGATGATTGGCTATCTCGCTGGCAGAAAAGATGCAGCGAAGAACAACAGGTTTCTCGCCAGGCCAACATGCTCGTAACCAACCCTGCCATCATTCCACGCAACCACTTAATAGAGGCAGCTATTGTTGCGGCAACCAACGACGATAACTTTGACCCTTTCCACCAGCTCGTTGATCATCTCAGCTCTCCGTTTGACCTTTCTGGTGTCGATCTCGATTACGCAAAACGTCCCCGGCCTGAACAGGTAGTGCGCCAGACGTTCTGCGGCACCTGAATCTCGACAGACAAGCAGTAATAATATACGGAACCTAACCTATGAAGATTGGCGTACTCATATTCGCGACTGACTACACTATCCAAATGGACGAACTGGGCACTGAGCTGGAAAGTCGAGGCTTCGAGTCCCTGTTTGTTCCTGAACACACGCATATTCCAGCCAGTCGACTCTCTCCCTGGCCAGGCGGCAACGAGCTGCCGAAAGAGTACTCGCACAGCTATGACCCCTTCGTTGCCTTGTCGTTCGCGGCAGCGGTTACCCAGAACCTTAAACTCGGAACCGGGATCTGCTTGCTACCACAGCGAGACACAATCACCACCGCCAAATCTGTGGCGAGCCTGGATCGTATGTCAGGGGGCCGTTTTCTGTTCGGCATTGGCGGCGGATGGAACAAAGAAGAGATGGCGCACCACGGTGTTGAATACAAACTGCGATTTGCCCGAATGAAAGAACAGGTAGTCGCTATGAAAGCACTCTGGCGGGAAGAAAATGCCGAATTCCACGGGGAATACGTTAATTTTGATGCAAGTTGGCAGCACCCAAAACCCATTCAAGACCCACCGCCCGTATTGCTAGGCGGAGAGACCGACTATACCTTGCGGCGCATCGTCGACTATTGTGACGGCTGGCTACCGCGGGCGCGCCACGGTTTCGATGCCGCTCTAAACATGGCTCGATTAAAAACTTTCGCGGATGAAGCAGGCAGGGATATGGCAACACTCTCCGTCAACGTTTTTGGTGCGGCACCTGACAAAGGTATCCTGGAAGGTTTTTCCGAGGCGGGTATCCACAGATCAATCCTGCCGTTACCGTCTGCGGACCGGGACAAGGTGCTGTCCATACTCGACGACTATCAGAATTTGCTGAGCTGAGGGAGCTTACGTGACTGAATTCATTCGCACACCCGATGAAAACTTCGAGGATCTAAGGGATTTCCGCTATCAGCCGCAATACCACCAATGGCAAGACCTTCGTATGCATTATATAGATGAAGGCCCGAAAGACGCACCGGTCATGTTGCTGTTACACGGCATGCCAACCTGGAGTTTCCTGTACAGACATGTGATTCCCAAATTACTGGCCGCCGGTTACCGATGTGTTGCCCCCGATCACATGGGGTTTGGCCGATCCGACAAACCGAATGACGCAAACTGGTACACCATCGCCCGGCACACTGAGATCCTGACATCGCTTATCACCGCCCTGGATCTTAAAAATATTACCCTGCTATGCCAGGACTGGGGCGGCCCGACGGGTCTGGCCCAGGCTGTTTTTATGCCCGAGCGGTTTGCGAGGCTAACGATCATGAACACCTGGTTGCATCATCCGGACTACGTTTACTCTGCCGCTATCAGAAACTGGAACCAGAACTGGCATGAAGGCGGGTTGTTCTGCTGCGAGAAACCCGATATGGGTGCGTTGATGCTATTGAGTGCGGGCCTCATCGGTCCGGATAAAGCTATACCCGCAATTACGGAAGGTGCACCACTCGAATTGGAGGGCGAGTCACTCAATATCTACAAGGGGTTTTACGCGCCAATCAATGGTTTACCGGACGATGCGTACAATGGCATGCGACGTTTTCCTTTGTCCATCCCGTTCGATAACTTCGACGGCGGCAATGGTGCAGCACAAACACATTTTTACAGAACACTGCTTAACTGGGACAGACCTGTGCACTTTATATGGGGTTGTGCAGATGACGTCTTCACAGAGTCATGGGGTCGGCAATGGGCAGGGCAAATGAATGCAACTTTTAGTCCCATCGAGAGCGCCAGTCATTTTCTACAAAATACTCACGGCACGGAACTTGCCGACCTGTTGTTGGCTAGAATATCTGAGGAAGACACCACTTAGGTTGCAACGCAACCTAAGTGGTGGGCGGCAGCGAATGCAATTTTGTGGTAACTAAACCACAAAATTGTTTTCGCGGGAGCCAAGGCCTCGCAGGAAGCAAATACACATGACAAAAAAACAACAACCCAAACCCAAAAGGATAAAAAAATGATCGAAATAAGAAGCTACCACTACGACCCAACAAAATTCGAAGCCTACAAAACCTGGGCAATCGACCACGCAGCACCCTTTCTCAAAGCCAACCTCGATGTGGTCGGCTTCTGGCTGGATAACGGTCAGCCACCTGAGATAGTGGGGTCCGATCCCCAGGAACACAAACATGGTTCTGCAAATGTCACCTGGGCGATTCGCTGGGACTCAAAAGAAACGAGAGATAAGGTGATGGCGGATGCATTCTCGGGCGAGGGTTGGCAGGCTGTTGCGGACCAGCACCCTGATCTGGACGGCTATCTACAAATAGAAGTAACCTTCGCCGATGAAGTCTAGAGAACGTCTACTCAAGTATCTCCCCCGAACCGCCGGTTGCAATCTGCACTGATGAAGCAGGTAAGGATCCATCACACCCGTAGGTGATTCAACCCGCTTCATGCTCTTTATTGCTCCCGATTCGTCGCCGAGCAACAATACAAAGTGCACAGCATGCAGCAACGATGAATACACGGCTCTCTCTGGGGAATTGCAACGGGCTCCAGGTGAAATTAGAGGACCATGGCCACAGGACGAAAACGCTTGGTTAACGGATAGACGAAACTAACAGAAGAAAATGAAATTCGCGTTAGCCGCCTCGTCTGGCCCCTAAAATTCTAATCCTGCACCAATAGAATAGATGATGTCCTCCGCTTCTGTGTCCTCTGCAGGTTCCGTATCGTAGTCATAATCAACTTGTACATTCAAATAAATGTCGTCGGTCAGGTCATAACGAAACCCGGTTTTGGAGTTAAGGACTGCGTTCTCCCTACCGCCAATATTCTTATACATGTGTTGTTCGTGAAATAGTTCCAGGTTGCCCGAGAAAAATTCCTGACGATACTTTAAGCGCCATTCCAGCAGGCTGCTAGATTCATTTTTACCATCGGTTTCCTCCGTTGCATAACCAGCACCTAACTGGATATTCAACATCTTGTCGCTGTCATTCCAAAAATCGTAACCTATCGAAGGGCTAAATGATCGTCGACTATCCAGCAGCGCAATTTCGTCACTCTCCAGCCTCACGTTAATACCCAAAAACCATTTGTCTTTGAATAGATAATTATAGGAAAGATTGAGTCTGTCCTGTTTCTTTGTAACTTTTTTGTCTTCTTCCTCACCTTCTTCCTCACGCACTGACCTAATATCCGCAAGATATCGGTGCTGCCTGATCTCGAGCTTATAGTCCGCCTGCAGACTGATAAATTGGCTTACCGTGTTACCTCGATTATAGGTCGAGCTAAAATCAACATGACTGCTCCAATCAATCTCCTTTATTTCTTCGATTTTTTTTATATCGGAAATAGCAACTTCGACTGTGCTATATGAAGCAACCAGTTTCATCTTTCCGGGTTCCTCCCCTGGCTCAATGATATAAATGCCTCTCGTGCCGTCAAACAGCTCAACCTCCATCGCTTCGCTGGCTGCAAGACTTGCGATATGCTGATATTCAACATCGAACTCGTCACTATAGTCCGGCTCAATAGTGACCTTGTCGTCCCGAAATTGTTTGAATTTTCCCGTGATGCGATCACCGTTCTTGAGATTAATCACATCCGCCGAGGCAAATTCAACTGCAAAAATAAGCAGGAAAATGACGATGTATTTGTACGAGTTCATGACTAAAGCCTTTTACAGATGCTCTCGCATTCTACCATCTAAGTCGATCGTCACTTTAAAAACCCAGCTTCAGCAACGCTTTCAAAGCACCTCGGTTGTAAAACCAGAAATAGAAATCTATGCACAGAACGAATGATAAAATCAGCCCGTACACGGCGCGGATATTCCAGCGTGTGATTCGAATTAGTAACGAGGCGTTGATGATAGAAAAGAAGCTTCTTCAGATTTTTAGGCGCGTTGTTATCCTGGTGTTGCGCTCAGCTGACCAGTGCAAACGCGTCTTGCAGAACGGGATAGACATTGGGTAATTATCAGGAAGTACGAAACTTCCACACGACACAAGATGACCAGGTCAACGAATAGAGAAACTGATTGACCCCAAATTCACTATTCGTTTGAACCGCCTAAAAACGCGAACAACGGGTCATCCGGGTCATGAGTGGCTCGTGAGATTGGGACGAGAGACTGGTTCTTTTCGAAATCTGCAGTCACTTTTACATCCTGATGCCAGGTCATCACGATTTTCCGGAATTTGATCTTCCAGACGTTATCGCGCTTTTCCATCTGATCCAGGTAACGACCGATATAGGTCATCTCGGTATCATCGCCATCTTCAACTGGCAGATAGTGATGAGCGGTCAGGTAGGATTCAACTCGCGCCTCCTTACCTGAAATCTCGATAATTGTGTTCGAGATTTGATGTTGCGTATTGCCATACCGCTTTAGCCCATTAGGCATGTTTTCTAAAAAAGGATGTGCCGCACCTTTAAAGAAGCCATAATCCACCTCGGCATCTGGCCAACAGGTAGACAGCAAAATATCCGCGTCTGCGCGATCAAGACCACGACTGTATGTGTGTATCACTTCAATGATTGCCAACCTGTCGGCGACTTCTTCCATACTGGGGACCTGTCCAGTTTCCATGCTGTGCTCCTGATAAAATAAACAAGTCTATCGTTCCGTAATCCGATTAGATAATGGGTTGAGCAGGTCCGAAGAACGCTTTTGTAAGTCTAGTTTTTATCGCCTTAGGGGTCATTTTGGTGCCCGGGAATTGCCCAACACTTCGATAGTTTTTCCTGAATTCTTTATTGTAGTAAGGCATTTCTGTGCCCCCTTCGCGCAGGACATAACTGGTGGAGTAGGTAAACGGCCAAATATTAAGAAACGGAATATACGAGAATATGTCTTCGATGATGCTATTAAAAAAGGAAACCACTGGTATTTTCCCTCGAGCGCCGATTGTCCAGCTATTCTCATTTGAACTTACCCTCAGAATCTTGCTTTCAACAAGTTGATAAAACTCCCTATCCTTGATCACTACACCTGCTTCTGTGTTGAGTCGAGCGGATCGCGGGTCCATATTGAACGAGCCCAACCAAACTGTTTCACCATCGAATAAAAAGGTCTTTGAATGAATACACGCATAATGAGCGTCTGACCTATGTACCTCGGCAATGGGGTGAACCAGTTCCTCAAAATCAGGAGGGGCTGGCTTCATTTCATGAATCTGCCATCTGAATTTTTTCAGGTATTTTTTCTTGTTCTTATACGAAAACGCGTAAGCATAAAAGTGATCTGCCGCACCAAGACTGTTTGTTGACACGATAATTTCAAGCTCCGGGTTCGCTACCCTGATATCTTTGAAAAAGCTGTTCCCCCTGGTTCCTGCCACCAGGTAAGGCGTCTGGAATAACATGTGCTTTTTAGCATTAACGATTAACTTGACCAGGCTTTCGGTTGTTTCCGCCAGGTCATCGCCATCCTCATGCTTTCCCGGATGATCGGCAACAAATTCAATTTCTTCAACCTTCAGTCCGCGTGCAACGATTCTTTCATCAACACAAACGGAAGAATCGGCACAACTCGATAATTCGTTGAATAAGTCAGGGATGGTGTATTGGCTAAAGTCTCGGGATTCAAAATACTCTGCTTCGAGTTCTGCCTTGACGTCATTCATTTCTTTGCTAAAAACTGAGAGATCACTAACCCAGTATTCCTCGAAGGACGCGGCCATGGCCTCAACAACAGGTCCAACTATCAGTACATCTCTGTCAAGAAAAGTGCGTCCAACTCCGCGATCAAAATAATCATTCTGGTAGTTGCGCCCCCCTGTAATGCCAAATTGTTTATCCACAACGACAATCTTGTTGTGCATCCTGTGATTAAATTTCCCAAAACTGGTCGTAACCTTACCCGCCGTCTGTATCAGTCCAATATCAATATCATCTGCGATCGGATTGTATTGCTTTAACGCGATATTCGGGTGAAGTTCCACCAGATAAACTACTACCTGGTGCATAGCGCGCAGGGACAGATCGTCAATCAGCAATCGAATCTTTACTCCGCGTTGCGCTGCACGCCACAATTCATACATGACAAACTGGCCAGTATCATCCGGCGCCCAAATAAAAGTCTGGATATCGATAGACTTTTTCGCATTTCGGATCAGGTGAGTCCGCGCCAGCAAGGCATCGTCACCTAGCTCTAGCAGGTAGGCATAGTTGTGATCATTCTCGAGCGCATCCGCCAGATGATCGTCGTACGGGCTAGCTGCAAATATGCTGGGCCCCAAACACAGCATCCAAATTATCAAGAAGTTTCGCATAAACAACATGACCAGAAATCAATCTGGGATTACACAATAACTACTGTCTTTATACAAACTTTGAGTATGATGATTAACATCAAATACCGCCGCAGGGTTGACCTTCACCTTCAACAAACTGACGGCCTTATCGAGCAATGGAGACCGCCCATGTTGCAGAAGCTAATAATTACTCTAACGCTGATTCTTATCAGCAATGTTTCGCTTGCCGACCGGCCCAAGATCGGTCTGGTGTTAAGTGGCGGCGGGGCAAGAGGAGCGGCTCATATTGGGGTGCTGAAAGTTCTGGAACAACAACGTATTCCCATCGATTTTATCGCAGGAACAAGCATGGGCTCGATAGTCGGCGGGCTCTATGCCAGTGGCATGACCGCAGATGAGATTGAAGAGGTGATCACCGGACTCGATTGGAACGAGATACTCAGGGATGCTCCAAATCGCCAGGATAAAAAAATCATCAGAAAAGAAACGGAAGAGAGATTTTCCATTGGGGGTAAGCCGGGTTTTAGGGATGGCGATATCACCCTACCGATCGGCATGATCCATGGGCAAAATATACTGCCTGTACTGCAAGAGTTGTCCCACCACGTGGCTCATGTTAACAACTTCAACCAGTTGCCGATCCCTTTCAGAGCCGTTGCAACAGACATTGTCAACGGCCGCATGGTGGTGCTCAAAGAGGGTAGTCTGGCACTCTCCATGCGCGCTAGTATGGGGGTTCCCAGCGTTTTCACACCAACCAATATCGACGGAGTATTGCTGGTTGACGGCGGTTTAACCAACAACCTACCCGTTGATGTCGTCCAGCGGATGGGCGCAGACATCATCATCGCCGTAGATATCAGCACACCCTATCGGACAAAAGAAGAACTTAAAAACCTCCTTCACATTACCGACCAGATGACTCGTATTCTAACTGGCGTAAACACAATTGCTCGCCGTGCAATGCTGCGCGAACAGGATATTCTCATCTCTCCTCAATTGGGAGACATCACCGCAACAGACTTTGACAGGGCATCTGAGGCAATACCCCTTGGTACCGAAGAAGCGCTGAAACATCTTGATGCCCTTGCACAATATTCATTGTCCCAAACAGATTACGAAGCACACATTGCAGTTCGTCCCGATGTGTCCATCGCTAATTCGACCATTGCCAATGTCTACCTGACCAATAATTCTGGGCTGGACGATAAAGTACTGGAAGAATATATTGACGTAGCAAAAGGAGACGAGCTCAACTTATCGAAAGTCGAAGCCGATCTCTATGATCTTCATTCCCTCGGAAACTTCGAATCCGTTAGCTATCGTTTGGACCATACCGCTGACGGGGTTGACCTATATCTGGATGCAGCGGCAAAAACCTGGGGTCCAAACTATCTGTATTTGGGCATAGCGATGGAAGGGGACCTTGAAGGCGACACCATTACCAATTTTTCCCTGGGTTATTCTCGTGAAGAAGTTACATCCAAAGGCGGCGTCTGGACTACCATGGCAACACTTGGTACTGAACCGGGTTTATCAACACATTTTTACTTGCCTCTTTCCCATTCTCTTGGTCCATTTGTGACCTTGGACGCAGGCTTTGGTCGCCAGAATCAGGCAGTGTTCGATGACCATCACAAACTCGCGGAGTATCGGCTAAAACAATCCGAAGCTGGTGCGGGTATCGGTTGGGAGTTCAGTCGAAAGGCTGCAGTAATGTTTGGTGTCAGTCGTATTCATGGTGAAGCTAACCTTCTGATTGGTTCACGGAACTTCCCCCAGCCCAAATACGATGATGGAGGGGTAACCGCACAATTCAGATATGACTCTTTCAATGATCGAGATTTCCCCTCCGCTGGATCGCTGGTAAATCTCTTTGCCAGGAAATCCTATGATTCATTTGGAGCAGATGAAGAGTACGAGCAATTCGAAATCCATATGGTTAAAGTCCGTGCCTTTGGAGATCACCGGTTGGGTGTGTCAATACGCGCTGGCACAACCAACGGCGATCCCACGATCGCAGGGCTTTTCCAGGTGGGAGGCGGACCGACAATGCTTGGGCTAAAACAAGGACAACTCGTCGGTCCACACATGGCTGTTGCACAGATCTACTACTATAAAGAGTACACACCAATGCCGCTTCTTTCAGGTTACATCGGTGGCCTGCTTGAATACGGAGGTGTTTATCGCGACCGAGACGAGATCAATGCCGACAATTCAATCACATCAGGAAGCATTTGGTTTGCTGTCGATACCCCGATCGGGCCACTACAGTTCGGGATTGGCGCAACAGACAAAGGCGATGTAAGTTACTACACTAGAGTCGGGCATTTATTTTGACAAACTGGAACGCAGCGAAGGATCACAACCCAAGATTCTTCACCTACGGCTCGTGCGCGAGCCCGGTCAGAATGAGCTGATCTACAGTTCAAAATGACCTGGCCAAAAAAAAATCGGAAAACCAATATGATCAGACTTGTTTACACACTTAGAAAAAATCCCGAAATGACCCGCGAGGCATTTCAGGAGTATTGGCTACGTCAGCACGCGCCGCTTGTCGCGAGCTTCGCAGCAGATCTCGATATCCTGCGCTATGTGCAGACCCATACCCTGACTGACCCGGCCAATCAGGCTGTCCAGCAGGCCCGGGGTGACATGGAACCAGAATACGATGGTGTCGCAGAACTATGGTGGGCAACCGAATCGGGGTTAACTGAAAGCATGCAAACCGATGCAGGAATAAGAGCTGGTGAGGCCCTGCTGGAAGATGAGAAAAAATTCATCGATCTTCCCAACTCCCCCTTATGGTTCGCCTACGAGTATCCGCAGATAAACCCGAGCCCGGAAAATGTCATCGCATCTGTAAAAAGCAACGTCGTTCGCGTTTTCTTTCCCTTGCGGCACCAGGCAAAACTCTCTGAAGAGGATGCGCGTCACTACTGGTTAACGCAGCATGGCCCCATTGTCAGGTCCCATGGCCAGGCAACGGGTACACTCTGCTATCGACAGGTTCACAGGGCTAACTCCCCCCTGGATGCCGGATTGCAGGAAGCCAGAGGCACCCAGGTGGAATCTTACCTTGGTCATGCGGAGGCATGGGTTGATCGTGGACTGGCGCCGAGAACTGAGGAGGCGCGTGCCGCCAACGCGGCATTCATTGCCGATGAAAACAACTTCATCGACATGAGCCGATCAACGATTTTCTTTGGTAAAGAACACTCGATTATTGACCGGCGTTAACCACAAGATGATGTCATCCTGAACCGAAGGTGAAGGATCTCATCGTTGGCAAGAACGAGATCCTTCACTACGTTCAGGATGACGCTCGGGGGGATGGCACATCTTAATGTTTGGGGGAGACAGATCAGGATGAAGAGCGAAAAGCGGTCTCTCCCTGTTCAAGCCAGGCGGCACAATCGGGACTCAGCACCCTATCGCGTGTCGCTTCGTACATTGCGATGTCTTCGCTGGTCAGCACATTGCGCCAACGATTATTGGTTCCTTTATTGATAAAGGTCGCCTGGCCTCCCTCAAAGGCGGCTGGCATGTCGGAGGGTGCAGCACTCTCTGCTACTGCCTGCTCTTTGATTCGGTCGAAAGAAACAGCTCTGACAACATCTGTCACTTGCTCCTCACTCATGGTCTGGCCAATAAACTCAGCAATGCGCGTCACGGTGCCGGGAAGATCACTCAACATATCTGAGTAATGCAAAAACATAAAATTAGGTAAATGCTTAAAATTCCAGTAAGTCTGAGTGTGGTGCATATTTGACCAGAAGGGGTAGCCTTCCTGCTCCCAATCAAACCATCCCCTGGTGATCCAGGATCTCCACAGGCTTCTGATATCCCCATTGTAACGAGGCATAGATCTTTCTCCGTCATGCTCAATACGATCGAAAAAGAAATCCGTGTAGGCGCCATAATGATTCACCAGAGACATAAATACATCACGAGGATCACGGCCTACGATGATGTACTTCACTTGCTCGTAGTAGGGCAAGCCGTCAAGTGGCAAATGACTTTTTAAAAACCTTCGATGCTGGCGAGTCTTGATGAATTCACCCAGGTCTTTTTTCGAGATTGGCATAAAGCGCGCGTCGATCCATGGAGCGATCTCGTCAAGCGGAGGGAAATGTTCATCTTCATAGGTATTACGGACCAGCACATTGTAGAGAATCTGCTGGGTGAAGGTCGTACCGCACTTGTAAGAAGTAGTGACAATAATGTCACTATCCTGCGGCTCATAGACGTCCCATCTCGATGAATCAAGATGATGATTCAGATAATTGCGAGTAACCTTGGGGAGTTTCGGCACTCCTATGTCTTCTTTGTTAGTCAATGAGAAAGTAGAATTTTCACTATTACAAACCAAATCAACATCGATATCTAGACACGAAGCGTTCGAGTATTCGATTGGAATTGGGCACCGCTTCGTTCTCAATACTCGCAATCAATTCCTCCGCGGTATCAGCAGGGAAATAACCATGGTCTTTGTAAACATTGATTCGAACAGTAAAAACTTCCGGGTCACCCTCGGGGTGGAACTGTGTTGCATAGATATTGTTCTTCAATCGAAACATCTGCACAGGACAACGGTCGTTTCCCGCAAGCAATACCGTGCCGGGCGGCAGATCGTCGCAGGCTTCCTTGTGACCGAGCAACACTCGGAATGTATCGGGAAATCCATGGAGTAAAGGATCACGCATTCCTTCAACAGTGAGGCTGATATCCGCACCACCCACCGGCTCGCCATAGCGTTTGGATATATTGGCGCCACAGTACTGCCCGAGCAACCCATTGCCGGAACAACAACCAAGAAAAGGGAAATCCCGAATTTCGATCTCGCGAAATAGCGCCATGAACCCTGCCTCAATCTTGCGCTGGATGGAGTTCTTCTGATCCGCAGGTGTACTTACATCAAGCGGGCTACCGCCAACAATAATTCCTGACAGTTCATCCAGATTGATTTCCGGGAGCCCATTGATTTCCGCCCGGTGACGGATAGTCTCCTCAATCGCGAGTCCACCGTGCTTCAGAATCGCCTTAAACTCTCCTTCGGCGGTTTCGTCCTCCGGTCGCAATTGAATGATTAAAAATGGTTTTGACATGTCTGACCGCTCATATGACCGTGGTGTTTGTCAATCTTTCTCAGTGAACCCGATGTGCCGGTAGTTGGACAAGACTCCCGTCATCAAAGTTGTGCATCTTGCGTAGCGAAGACTCTTCTATTTTAAGTCATAATAAAGCCGCATCACTATCCGAATGACCCATGATCTTAGAACTTTTCAAGCGCAGCCTTCTGGTGGCATTAAGTATATTGGTTACCGTTTACATGGTTCGCGCCCTGGACTCGCGGAACCAGATACCGCTGGAACCAGAACACATTATCCAGCTCGATCGCGACTATGACGCTGATCAAGACGGTTTGATCACCTGGCAAGAGTATCAAAGTCTTGAGATGGACCTTGCCAAAGACCTTGACCAACAGCTTGCTGAAAGATCACTGAGCGCATCCAGGGTAAATCGTCACCATTTCAACAACCCCCTACGTCAGGCCGAAATAAACTGGAACTATTCACAGTTATTGAAACCTCAACAAGTCTCAGGAGTTGCAGTCCTACTACACGGATTAACAGACTCACCTTACAGCGTCCGGGCCACCGCGGAAATCTTCCAGCAGCAGGGATATATCACCTACGCGCCTAGATTACCTGGGCATGGATATAACGTTGGCAGCCTTGGCTCCAGGGACAGACGTGACTGGATGGCGATCGTCGAAATAACAATCCGTGAAGCGATAAAGAACCAGCAACCCGGGCAACCCTTGATACTGGGCGGCTATTCCACTGGTGCAGCCCTGGCGATAAAGTACGCTATGGATTGTGAGGCAATGCAATCACCGTGCCCCAACAAACTGCTCCTGATATCCCCCGCCCTGGCAGTTACTCCGTTCGCTATGTTTGGGCACCTTCACAGGCTGGTTAGCTGGATTCCTTACTTTCAACAGTTCCAGTGGAATTCGCTAACACCTGAAATTGACCCCTACAAGTTTTCCTCTTTTCCAAAGAATCCCGGCTGGGATTCACACCAACTTTCCAACGAACTGTTCAGCCGCATGACAGAATCGAAGCTTCCACCAATACTGGTGTTCCAGTCAATCGTCGACGCCACTGCCAGTACCCCCGCTGTCATGAAATTCATGTTGAACGTTCAGCCAAATCACCATCAGGTCGTCTTTTATGATTTCAATAGATACGAGGTTTATACCGAATTGTTTCTGACAAATTTTGAAACAGAAGCGTATTTCCTGACAAAGGCACCCACCTCACTCGACATCACGTTAATATCCAATACCTCTGCCTCCACTCAGCAGGTGTCGGCATACCAGATATTCCCTGAAACGCTGGGATATCAGCAATCTCCTACTGGCCTTTCATGGCCCAGGGCAGTTTATTCACTTTCGCATATCGCATTGCCATTCTCTCCTCTTGATACGTCTTATGGAGAAGTTGGAACTGCAATCAGTAGAGCGAGGCCCCTCGGTGAGAGGAATGTCCTTTCAATTTCACCCGACTATTTCCAGAGATTGAGATATAACCCCTTTTTCGACTATCAGGCATCCAGGATCAAAAGCTGGCTTGCTGATGAGCCACGGTAGAGACAATGGAAATGAGTAAAGGTTTCTCGATTCTGTTTCTCCTCGGCACACTGAGTTTCCCCGCAATCTTGTACGCAAACTCAGCTGACATTGAGAATCGCGGATCGATGAATATCTTGGTCCAACCGGCATTCGGGGATTTGGACGCCATTTTCGACAGGGGCATCTTGAGAATACTGGTGACTCACAGTCAAACTGATTTCTTTTTTGACAAGGGACAAATCCGCGGCATGCAGGTCGAAATCGTGCGTACGTTTCTGGCACGACTAAATGCTGGTAGAACTAATCGTTTTCACGCCAGTGAAGCCAATAGGATATTCCCCCAGTATGTGCCGGTAGCGTTCAGTGAACTCATTCCCTCTTTACTTGCCGGTGAAGGCGATATTGCAGCAGCTTTCCTGACAGTTACCGCAGAGCGGGAAGCACTGGTTGATTTCGTCAGTCCCCAGGGCCGCAATATTGCCGAGATTGTTGTGTCCCACCATAACGCACCCACAATCAATCGACTTGCCGATCTTGCAGGAAAAAAAGTGTATGTCCTCCGAAGTAGCAGCTACGTGCGACATCTCGAGGCGCTCAATCAGCAATTCGAGATTGTCGATCTTCCACCCGTTGAAATCATTGAAGCCGATACACAATTACTGACTGAGGATATTCTTGAGCTGGTGAACGCAGGCATTGTCGACTATACAATTTGTGACGATTTCAAGGCACAGCTGTGGCAAAAAGTATTGCCTGACATCAGGCTTCATCTGAATGCGCGCGTGTCCGAAAATCAATTTGCAGGCTGGGCGATTCGACCCGGATCACCTCTATTACTGGCTGCACTGAACGAGTTTTCCAGCGATGTGAAAAAAGGTTCCCTGATGGGGAACATCCTGTTCAACAAGTATTATGCCAGCACACAATGGATAGACAATCCACTTTCCCCCACGGATCGAGACAAGTTTCAGCAACTCTTTCATCTCTTCCTGCAATACGGAAACCAGTACCGATTCGATCCGCTGGCCCTGGCAGCACAGGCTTACCAGGAATCCAGATTTAACCAGGAACTGAGAAGTCACCGTGGCGCGATCGGGGTGATGCAGGTGTTACCAAGCACCGCTAGCGATCCTAACGTTGCCATTCCGGACATCAGCTCCCTGAAGAACAACATTCATGCGGGCACTAAATATCTCGATTTCCTGCGAGAGCGATATTTCTCCGGAGAGGAAATAGATCCGATCAATCAACGATTGTTCTCCTGGGCTGCCTACAATGCCGGTCCCGCCAACATCATCCGAATCCGCCGTGCAGCCGAAGAAAACGGTCTGGATCCAAACGTCTGGTTTGGGAATGTCGAGCATATGGCTGCAAAATTGATCAGCCGGGAACCTGTTCAATACGTCGCCAATGTTTACAAGTATTACACCGCCTATCGGCTGGTGGACCGACAATCTCCTTCAAGTATATTAAATGCGGTCCATTCAAATGAACCGAAGCCATATTGATCGCACGGCAGACCAGCTATCTGATTTTCTCGTTTATGCCCCTGTGGTCGAAAAAGATGTCGACATTCAAGGCGTCTACGTTGGCAGAACTAAAATCCTTTGAAATCGCGAATAAACGGGTATTGATAGAATTCAACAGGACATATTAGTCTCACACTCGGTTGAATCTTTTAAAGACCTGGTCCCGGTATCATTCTGCTCCCATCAAAGAAACGAGAGTATCTGAATCTAGAAAGGTCAAATTCCGCTTCCTGTCCGATGATCAGACCCGCAAGGATTTTCCCGGCGCCGGGACCAAAACCAAATCCGTGACCACTAAATCCTGTGCCGACGAATAATCCCGGGTGGCTTTCGATCCGGTCCATCACAGGAACAACATCAGGCATCAGGTCGATCATGCCTGCCCAGGTTTCGGCGAAGGAAATATCTGCCAGGATCGGCAGATTATTTCTCATTCCGACTCGCATTCGCTTCAGGGCTTGAGAAGAAGGCTCGGGATTCAGTACTCGTGTTTGCTCGAAGGGGGTGACGTCATCACTAGACCAGTGTCGTTTAGCAAACAGGCGACCCAGAAGATCACCACCCAGACGAATGCGGACAGAGGCAATATTGTCGAGCAGCAGGGGCGCGAATTTGGTCATGTACCTAAAGCTGTCGGCACTCAGGAAATGCTCGCTGTATTCATTGGATGCAATGGTATAACCGCCATCTTCCCGTCGCCGAAAAGCGAATTTTTGGTCAACCGCGTTGCCAGAGAAAAAGTCTTCTGACGATTCTGTTCGGGCGACAGTCGAACGAACAGTTAGCTGGGGTAGCTTGATATCATGATTCCCGAGGAACCGACTTGTCCAGGCGCCGCCTGTCACGACGACCGAGTTCGCCCTGACCAGACCATGTTCGGTAACGACCCCTCGCACCATACCGCCTTCCATATCCAGTGAACGGGCGGCGCAATTTTCCTTGATGAGCAAGCCTCGCTCATGCAGGTAATCCGCTATGGCAGGTACCGTGGTAAAAGGTTCCGCACGGCCGTCGCTTTGCGTGTACAAGGCGCCGATCCATCGACCCGTATTGTTCGATACCTTCTCATTCACTTCATTACCAGTGAGCATACGGCTGTCTAACTGGTAAGGCTTTGCAATTTCAAGCCATTGTTCATACTTGGCTAGTTCATCTTCATTTTTAGCGAGATAGAGGGTCCCTTCTCGCTTGAAACCCACCTTGTTACCCACTACAGAAGATATTTTCTCCCAGGAGTTCATCGCATCAATCATGATCGGAAGCTCAGCAGCATCGCGACCCTGCTGACGAACCCATCCCCAGTTGCGGCTTGATTGTTCGCAGGCAATGCGGCCCTTTTCGCAAACAAGAACAGTCAGGCCCTGCTCGATGAGAAACCAGGCAGTTGAGATACCCGCGATACCACCACCAATAACAACGACATCTACATTTTTTGGTAGATCGTCGTCAAACTGGACAGGTTCAGAGCCGTTAAAGATAGACATTTTTTTTAGAGCAACCCGTCACACTCGGACTGGCGCCAATCATTGGACAAGTAGCCGGGCGGAGGAGTCGAGTTGGACTACGTTAGGTGAGCCTGTCGTCGGCAATGCAGCTACGAGCTGAGCCGGCGCGGCAACCAGTTCATCTGTATCTGTCGGCAGGACGATTTCGTCGATGATAGGCTGGGTAAATTTGTCGATGGGCACATAAAGACTCAGCTCCTGACCTCTCACCAGTGTACGAGGCCGCACTTTCCGACCATTTATCAAGAGCCTGGCATCTGAATCTGGCGTTATCTCAAGCGTCGTATCTGTTGCCGGAAGATATAGCGTAACTTTGTTGCCGCGCACTCTGCGGACCACCATCTTGGTGTGCATGTACAAGGCGCCATCACGATCGACTACCCCAAGACACGAGCCGGACAAGTCAGCGAATCGCTCTTTTGCTGCTGCCAGTGTTACTACGGTTCGTAATTTCATAGTTTGCTCCTCGTTCAGTTATCGTTACCCGCGCCTAACGGATGAGCTGGTTCGACTTGCGAGTCAATGTTGTTCATCAACCGTGCACTCACGATATATCTATCAGGTGCATAACCCTGATAATAAAAAGGGTGGCAGGTTATCAATGTCAAGACATCCGCTAGCGTAGGCTCGAGTGGCCTAGTATCCAGTGCATCGACGATACTTACACTCACTACTTTGTAAATGCTTTGATAAGTCTTGCGTTTTCAGGTAAATATTCATTCCAATCTGGATCACCTCCAACTTCCTGAAAAAACTGTCTCTGTGTCCTGCAATCGCCACGTTTCCAGCAGAACCCGGCTCCGCCGTCGCTGAAACTCAGGAGACTCCTGCCTCAAGCGAACCATGAAGTGTGTCTGGAAAAACAGCTGCCTGGATGTTCAGCGATGGTATCGACAGGATCGCCCGGGGAACCGCGCCCTGTTGGCGCCTGTATTGAGTATAGTTAGCCACCCGTTTCGCCGACCAGTCCGCCTGATCCGGTTCAGCAACCGAATACACAATAGGCTAAAATGCGTGCTAAATTCCTTTACCGGAGCGCCTAAATGGCTAATGCAAACAACGAATCAGTAGACAAAATCGACCATGCAGTTGATGTGGCCATCCGGCTGGCCCTGTTAGGCTTTCTGATTTATTCCTGTTTTCAGATTGTCAGGCCTTTTATGCAACTCCTGGTCTGGGGTGCCATCATGGCAACAGCTGTTTATCCACTCTATTTGAAACTATTGCCACGCCTCAAAAACAAGGAGGGGCTAACAGCAGCCTCGATGGTAGTCGTCACACTCTTGCTACTAATTGTGCCGGTCTACGAACTCACCATCTCGTTTGTGGATACGATGCAAACTCTCAATGCACGTTTTGAAGCAGGCACCCTGAATGTCCCGCCACCCAATGAATCAGTTCAAGGCTGGCCGATTATTGGTGAGCGACTTTTTGAAGCCTGGTCCCTGGCATCATCGAACATAGAATTAATGGTTACTCAATACCAGGATGAATTAGCAAGCTTCAGCCAACAAGCCGTCGGTGTGATGGCTGGTCTCGGTGGCGCGGTTGGTAGTTTCATTATTTCCACGATCATCGCAGGCGCATTCCTTGCATTCGCGCAAGAGTGCTATGTCTACGCTGTTAAGGTGCTGGACCGCGTCATGAACAATGGGGGTCAGCATTTTGCGGATCTTGGGACGCAAACCATACGCAGTGTTGCTCAGGGTGTCATAGGTATCGCTTTTATTCAGGCCATCCTGTCAGCTATTGGCCTGACCATTATGGATGTACCCGCCGTGGGTGTCTGGGTGCTGCTCGTGCTAGTGTTTGCCGTCGTGCAGCTTCCTCCTATCATCGTACTAGCACCGATTATTGTTTACGTGTTCTCCGTGAACGACACATTGCCTTCAGTTATCTTTATGATTTACGCAATTATCGTCAGTAGCAGTGACGCCTTTCTCAAACCACTGTTCCTGGGAAGAGGCATGGATATTCCAATGCCCGTCATCTTGTTTGGTGCTATCGGCGGGGTCATCCTGATGGGTATTCTCGGATTGTTTATCGGTGCGATTGTTCTCGCCATTGGCTACACCTTGTTTACCAACTGGGTGAACGGACCAATCGTGACGATCAATGAACAAGCAGCGGCGGAATCAGCCGATGAGTGATGTTGAGCAACAAACTGCTGACGAGCCGGAAGACTCAGGTCCAAAAAATAGCTCCGATGAAGATCTGGTCCGCAAGCTAACCATTCGAATCGGTATTGTATGCCTGGTGCTACTGAGCTGGTATATCGCCGCAGACCGCATGACACCCTACACTTCCCAGGCTCGTGTAAGGGGAAATGTTGTTCCCATAGCACCGCAGGTTGCTGGCTTCGTCACCGAGGTGAGCGTCTCGATGAACCAGGCCGTTGAAAAGGACCAGCTGTTATTGCGAATTGACCCGCATAACTATTCTCTAGCAGTTAAACAAGCTGAAGCTGATCTTGAAAAAGCAGGCCAAACCGTTGGCGCAACGACTGCCGATGTGACTGTCGCCCAGGCGAACCTGGTCGAGGCACAGGCAAAGTTACGCAGCACCGAGGCCAGGTCCAACCGTATCATCGCCATCGAGGGTACTGGCGTGGCAACGGAAGAAGAAGTTGATCGCGCCAAAGGTGATCTCGCGAGTGCGCAAGCGAGAGTTGCACAGGCAACAGCCCAGCTCGAAAAAGCAAAAGAAAATCTCGGTACGGCAGGCGCCAACAATCCAACGATCGTTGCGGCCATGTCTCGTCTGGAACAAGCTCAACTAGATCTTTCCAGATCGTCACTTTACGCACCGGACTTTGGCGGCGTAACAAACGTGCGCGTCCATGAAGGATTTTTCGCTAAGGTTGGCCAGCCCCTGATGAGCTTCATTTCGGGAGAAGATGTGTGGATAGAAGCCTACATGCGAGAAAACAATATCGAGAACATTACCAAAGGCGATGAAGTCGAATTTGTCCTGGATGCAATGCCCGGGACCATTCATCAGGGCAGTGTTAGGAGCATCGGTTTCGGAATCTCTGATTCCAACAACGATCAGATTGGCCAGCTATCGAGGGCAGAAAAGTCAACGGGCTGGCTTCGTGACCCACAGCGATTTCCGGTGATCGTAGCCTTACCCAGGGAATCTACCCGAGGACATTTGAGGGAGGGTGGCCAGGCAGATGTCATTGTTTATACCAGCGGCAATTTCCTAATGAACGGAATAGCCTGGCTATACATCCGAATTATCGCTGTATTGTCCTACCTCTACTAGATCGGATTTAGGATCGTGTCGCACCTCTCAAACAATGACAGAAAAATCCTTCGCTTTGTTCTGGCCATCACGACAGGATTTACGATCGCGCAGCTGATTGACTGGCAGCTTTCTTACATCATGCCGATATTACTATCTATGTTGATGACGGGGCCCAGCATCGATCTGAAAGCAGGCTTCTCATTTTTTGCAGTCATTGTCTGCGGATGCCTGTTTGGCTTGTTCCTTTCTATGACAGTGGTGAACTATCCTTTCGTTTGCCTGCTGGTCTTCGCCCTGGCTTTGATGCATATCTACATCGCTGAGAATAAAGGATTGTCGCCTTTTGTCGTTATCATGCTGATCATGGGAGTCACTGTTATCCCTCTCATTGGACTGCCATCAATCCAACTGTCTGTTTTGCTGGTCGAGGCACTCATTACATCGGGATTTGTAGCAGTCCTGGTGGCACTGTTCTTTTTCTCCTTGATCCCCACCGAAAAGGAGTCACCGCCTGAGCCCAAAGCCCAGGACACTGGCGCCATTGCACTCTCAGCTGAGAAGGCCGGTATGATCAGTACGCTTGTTATTATGCCCTTGATCACCATTTTTTATTGTTACTCGATTACTAACGGGATCATCATCCTGGTCTTTGCAGCAATTTTGGCTCAGACCGTCGATCTTGCCACGACTGCAAAAGGTGGAGCGGCCCTGGTGCTCGCCAACGGCATTGGCGGTGTATTCGCCGTTATCATTTACAACATGCTGGTTATCGCTCCCGTGGCACCAATGATGATTCTGGTCATCGCGCTATTCGCAACGGTGTTCGCCGGAAAAATATTTTCTGATGAACCGACCGCGCCGCTTTATTCCTCTGCATTTACTGTTGTATTGCTGTTGGTAGGAAGCAGCGTATCGTCAGTCTCGGGCGATGCTGGGGAGGCTTTCGTCGCAAGACTGGTGCAGATTTTCCTGGCAGCCGCCTACGTCGTTGTCGCCTTTAGCTTATTGAAAAAATTGTCAGGCTACCTGAACAGCGGTACCGACAAACACGAAATAGTCTCAGAAACTGCTATTATCACTGACGTCGGCATCTGAGGCTTCGTCACTCGAAACCAGCCTAACACGACCGGAGAAATAACATGAGATTGATTGCATCATTATTCGCTGTTGCACTACTTATCGGATGCTCAGCACCAGCTCCCATGATCGACTACGATTCCAGCTACGATTTCAGCAAGGACAGAACCTTTGCTTTCCTTAGTGACCATCCTTTGATTCGAGGTGATGGAGCGACAGGGGGTAGCTCAATGATTGAAGGTCGGTTAATGCAGATCACAGAAAACATTCTGGCGGCACGGGGCTTGACCAGGATATCTGACCCGGAAAAAGCAGATCTTGCCGTCGGCTTTACACTAGGCGCGAGGGAAAAAATCAAGGTCAACAGTTACCCTCAGTCCTACCATGGAGGATATAGCCACTGGGGTTACGGTGGTCGCGGTCACTACGGTGGCGATCACTACGGCGCGTCTACTGTCAATGTCAGGCAGTACACAGAGGGAACACTGGCCGTCGATATCTACGACACAACTGAACACAAACCCGTGTGGCACGGACGCGCAACAAGAAAAATCACTAAAAAGATGCAGGAAAATCCGGGTGAAACATTACGCGAAATCCTGGGTGGTATCTTCGCGACTTTCCCTCCTGCCTAATAGAGAAATTTACGAGCGCATGGCATCGGTAGCACTAGCGGCCGATGGAATTAAACCTGGTTTGAAACACAGGGATATCACACTTGCATGACCCTTCCCACGCCTATAATCTCTTCGATGCGAACTTTTAGAGGATTGAACGATGACCGAAGTTGACGGAGCAGAGGTAATAGATGCAAGGTCTGTAAGAATTACATTTACCAACGGAAAGCAACGAAGCTACGCTTTTGAACCCATAGAGTCGGAACCTTCGAAGCTGGCTTCCCATTTTAATGATTTCATGACCCAGGGTTACATTGTGCTGGAGAAAGACGACAGTATTATCGTGATTCCCGTTTCAAGTATTCAGCAACTGGAAATTGCACCAAAACCCGACCAGTCACTACCAAACACGGTAAAAATTCTTCACGAATTCGGTGACTAGCAACCGCCTGCTCAAGAAGTCCCCTGGCATTACGGCGCAGCAATCACGCCGTGGCTAAGCACCGGAATGATCACGCCATTTTCATTGAGCGCTTCTTTGATGTCTTGTAGTAACTGCCAGAAAACAGACCAGTAATCCTCTTTTTTGACCCACGGCCGAACAACGAACACCATTGAAAAAGGCGTCATCTCATTAAATTCAATGGAAGGTTCCGGCTCTTCAAGAATTTCCTCCACCTCATTGAGCACCTGCACAATGATCTGTTTGACCCGGTCAATGTCCTGATCAAGACTAATATTAAACTCAAGGTCAATCCGACGATCCTGTTGCAATGTGATGTTCTTGATGACATCGCCCCAGATTTTGTTGTTCGGTACTATCAGCGTTTGATTGTCGAAGGTTAGTATCGTCGTTGAAACCATGCTCATACGGCTAACTCTTCCGAACACAGTACCGGCTTCAATGACGTCACCAACATCGAATGGGCGATAACCCAGGATCATTATGCCTGCAACAAAATTCGCAAGGGAATCCTGCAGCGCGAAACCCACAATAAATCCAGCGATACCAAGGCCAGTCAGCAGCGCTGTTATTTCTAAACCTAACTGACTCAAGGCAACGAGCAAACCAAGAAACATAATGCCTTTACTGGACAAACTTAAGAGCATGTCCTGCATCAGTTTCGAAACTTCCACTTGCTGAATGTCGAAGCTACGGCGAATCATGTAATTTGCAACTCTTGCAATCAGTCTGAAAGCAAAAATAATCGCAAGAAAAATGATACTTTTAGTAAAATAAGGTACCCGTGTTGTCTTTGATCCAAACAAGTAGGTTGGTCAGTCCTTTCTCAACGATACGCAGTACGATAGCCGGGTCGAACAGATCAGTAGTCACCTCCCCCCGTTTCAAGCAGCAATTGGCGATACTCAGTTGTCTCGATCCCAAGCTCACCCATCATCTTTACACTGTTGGACAAGGTACTGACCACCGAACTTCTTCGAATGCTGAGCGCTCGAGTTCTTGCATTTAACTCAGCAGAAAGCGGTTCACTACCACTACCAATCTTAATAGCCTTGATCGCGCTATCAACAAGTTGAAGTTGACCGACCAGGCACATGCCAGTTCTGAGGGTGGTGCCCTGTTGCTCAAAGCCTGCGATGATCTGGCCTCGCAACCGGCACACCTTACGCCGATGAATGGCGACGCATTGCTCGTTGACTCGGCGCAGCCCCTACTTGATTTAACCGAAACTCTGAA